>JAEEGL011713646.1_pt1 | contig 48542 bp, 51 predicted proteins | sample 9134231 | NCBI WGS metagenome assembly JAEEGL01 (sample SAMN16246548, study PRJNA631951) | gut metagenome | biome: gut microbiome; feature: rumen; material: fiber-attached | host: Bos | place: Iran: Karaj | collected 2018-10 | reverse complement strand
CTATGGTTATGCTCTCGCTGCCTAATCGAAGTATAGTAGATTAGCTTTTTTCGGGCGCAAGGCGCCTGAACGAGACATCGCTCCAAGCCGAGTCTGTGGGCTGAAAGGATATAGCGGTGCGGGAATTCACAGAATAGATAGCGCAGGCTGCGATGCGGTATCGAAACTTTAGCAGCTAAGCCGGTAGTTGGTGGCTTGGGTCTTGCTACCGGACGAAAACGAAGGCCAAGATAAGCGTGTAGAAAGCGGAATTGTTCCTTGTTTGGACGCGGGTTCGAATCCCGCTAGCTCCACTCAAAAGGGGTATTAGCTCAGTTGGTAGAGCGCAACGTTCGCAATGTTGAGGTCAGGGGTTCGACTCCCCTATGCTCCACGTCGGAAGCGGCGATCAATGACTTCGTTACTATGTAACTCGTATAATTGTCGCGCTTCCTCCTTTCCCCACAAATTAAAATTTGCGGGGGCCCCAATAAAAATGGTAGAAATACGCGAAATACAAACGAAGCGCGAACTGAAACAATTCATTCAGTTCGCTAATGATTTGTATGCCGATTGTCCGTACTATTGTCCTCCCCTCTTCTTCGATGAGATGAACTGCTTTAACGCGGAGAAAAATCCTGCATTGGAGGTGTGCGAGTATCAGTTATGGATGGCTTTCCGTGACGGACAAGCCGTCGGGCGTGTCGCCGGTATCATCAATCATCGGGCCAATGAGAAATGGGGGTATAAGCATGTCCGCTTCGGTTGGTTCGATTTTATTGATGACCTCGAGGTGAGCCGCGCACTGTTGGATACGGTGGTAGCTTGGGGTAAAGAACGCGGCATGGATGCACTGAATGGTCCGGTAGGATTTACGGATTTCGACCACGAGGGTCTGTTGCTCGAAGGATACGACCACTTGGCGGTCATGGCGTCGCTCTATAACTACCCGTATTATGTGAAGCACGTGGAGGCATATGGGCTGACCAAAGAGGTGGACTGGATTGAACTGCAGGTATTCCCGCCCAAGACCTGTCCGGAGCGCATAGAGCGCTTGGCAGAGATGGTCAAGCAACGCTATCATGTACGCACGGTAAAGGTGAAAAACTCCCGCGAGGTAGTGAAACGCTTCGGCATCGAGTACATGGACGTGATTGATGCGGCCTATCAGAAGTTGTACAACTTCCAACCCATGACCGAAAAGCAGAAGAACTACTACAAGGACATGTATTTCCAGTTCCTGAACTTTGATTTCGTGACCCTGGTGGTGAACGAGAACGAGGAACTGGTGGGCGTCGGTTTGGGTATGCCGGATTTGGCACCGTCGTTACGCAAGTGCGGTGGCAAACTCTTCCCATTCGGCTGGTATCACCTGCTGCGCGCGCTGAATGCAAAGAAGATGGACTCCTTCAGTTTCCTGCTTATCGCGGTGCGCCCGGATTATCAGGACAAAGGTATCAACGCGCTCTTCTTGCAGGACCAGATACCTATCATCAACCGCTACGGGATTCGCAAATTAGAGACCACCAATATGCTGGAGACCAACACCAAAGTGCTGTCGTTCTTCATGCAATTCGACCATAAGCAACATAAGCGTCACCGCGCGTACATAAAAGCGATCTGATGAGTAAGGTCTTTAAAATCTTCGGTGCAGCCCTGGAGCGTATGAACACCTACCTGCAGGAGCACGGAGGTCGCTATTCGGCCGTCCGAGAAAGGGTGTTAGAGCAAGCGTGCTTGTTACCCCAACCCTTTACAGCGGAAAAACTAGAGGAGGCGTGTCAGTCGGAGAGTATATCGTCGGGGACGATTTATAACTGTTTGAAACTCTTTCTGGATGCCAATATCATCCATGCCACCAAGCGCCAAAAAGGACATCAGGCAACAGAGTACGAACTGATTACCGGCAATCCGATCCGAATGCAACGCATATGCCAGAAATGCGGGCGTACTACCAATTTCCGCTCACCGGCTATCGACTATATTATCCGAGAGCAGAAGACACAGGGTTTTTTCATGCAGCACTATACGCTCTTGCTTTATGGCGAATGCCGCAGATGTAAAGTGTTGGAAGCAAAAGCAAAAAAGAAAGCAAAAGCATGAGCACAATGACTATATATTGGATCATCTTCATCGCTATCGCCCTGGCGAGTTGGCTTATTTCGTATTCGCTCAAGCGTAAGTTCGAGCAATACAGCAAAGAAGCCTTGCCGATGAACGGTCGGGACGTGGCGGCAAAGATGCTGCGCGACCACGGTATCACCGATGTGCAGATTACGCATATCGACGGTCAACTCACCGACCATTATAATCCCGTTACCAAGACCGTCAATCTGTCGAGAGATGTGTATTACGGTACGAACGTAGCAGCCGCAGCAGTGGCTGCGCATGAATGCGGTCACGCTGTACAACATGCTACCGCTTATGCGCCGCTGAAGATGCGTTCGGCCTTAGTGCCCGTCGTGTCTTTTGCCAGCAACTGGATGACATGGATCTTGCTGGCAGGAATGCTGATGATAGAGACCTTCCCGCAGATATTATTGGCAGGAATATGCCTCTTCGCACTGACCACCCTCTTCTCCTTTATCACCTTACCGGTGGAGGTCAATGCCAGTCAGCGCGCCGTGAACTGGTTGCAAGAATCAGGTCTCACCGATCGCGAGACTACTGAGATGGCGTCCGATGCGCTGCATAGCGCCGCCTACACTTATGTGGTAGCAGCCCTCTCGTCACTCGCTACACTGGTATATTATATATTGATATTTATCGGAGGAAATCGCAGATAACCTCATCGGCCCCGTAGCTCAATTGAATAGAGTGTCAGATTCCGGTTCTGAAGGTTCTGGGTTTGAGCCCCAGCGGGGTCACAGAAGCTCGCACCGCCAGGTGCAAGGTAGAACCCGCCCAGCGGGGTCACAGAAAGAGCAGTCGTGAAGACTGCTCTTTTCTTATTGAAGTTTGATATCTACGATGATAGGTTCGTGGTCCGCGTAGCGGTGAAGACTCTTGTCTTTCAACTTATACGCGCCATGCTGGTAGTACCAATCGGCATTGACATGCCAGGGTTGCACATGTACGACCTGTGTTTCCATAGACGGCGAAGCAAAACAACGGTCCAGATATCCCATCTCGCCTTTGAAGATATACGAGTAGTCGTTTGGACAGAAGCGCATCAGTTGGTCCGGATAACCGCCGCGCACGATGGTCTGAATCGGCAACTCCTGCGTATAGCAGTTATAATCACCCAACAGCAACACATCCGAATCGCCATAAAGCGCAATAGCTTGCGGCAACATCGCCAACAGCGAATCCACATTCGACATGCGTTTCAGGTGCGTATCATAATTGCCTCGGCCTGCGCGTTTGGACTTCAAATGATTCAGACTCACAATGAAACGCTCACCGGTAGGTTGACCTTTCTTATCAATGCATTCAAACCCCTGCGCGAACATACGCGAATAGTAATGACTGCTCGTATCGGCATAAGCGGATAGCGGCGCTTCATACGGTTGCACGCGGTCCGTACGGTAAATAAAGCAACCGCCTATACGGTCGATATTCTCCATCGGCATCGAAACATACGCATATTTCTTACCGCCTTTATTCAATGCCTCCAACAGCATCTGCGGCGCTTTGTCGCCCACCTGCACTTCGCATAACGCATAGAGATCTCCCTTCATCGCCTTCAGTCCTTTCGCCACTTTGCTCACTTTCAGCGCGTTCTGCTCCGGCGTCGTTCGCCGCGTAGCGTATCCGCCGAGATCCGCAAACAGATTCTCCACATTCGCGCCTACTACGCGTAATGCTCCTTTCGCTTTTCGTTGGAGTGGAGCGACGCGGGTATGCGAAGTCTTCACACCTGCCCCCGTCACAAAATGACGCTCACTCGTCACGCGCGCCTGAAACCCGCGTACGCGGTCGCCCGTGCGTACCTTATAATAACTATTACGGCAATGCACGCAGATAGAATTGGCACGATTCGAGGCCGCAATACGCCAATAATCCGTACTGTCACCGTCCGCCAAACCCACCGCGCGTTCTTCCGGACAATAGAGGCGTTCGGGCGCAAGGATTAAGGAGTCGTAGAAACTACCGCACACCACGAGCGGCGTCGTGAGTTGAACCATCTGATTGGCGTAGCGCGACCAATCAGCCTGTAACTGCTCTAACGAAACACGCTCCACCGCCGAAACGGAGAGCGTGTAAAGAGCAATGAGTAGTAATAAATAGTGCTTTCTCATAGTTTGTTGCGGAGGGCGGGATCGAACCACCGACCTTCAGGTTATGAGCCTGACGAGCTACCACTGCTCTACTCCGCGATATATCTTCTCTTTCGAAAAGCGGGTGCAAAGGTACTACAAATTTTTCAAATGTGCAAATATTTATGCGTTTTTCTTTGTTTTTTCGCTAAAAAAGGCTCAAATCGGCGTCTGTGATAATCCCTTTGGAGCGTTTTTTGCCTCGCGAAGAAGGCTTTGCTTGATTCGCGCCCGTCGGCATGAAAGGCGATACATACCGACCGATATAAGGGTTAATGATGGCGCGTGTCTGGTCATCCGTCGTAGGACATTTATCGACGATCCACTCCAGGTACGAACGGTCGATACGCAGCATCGACTCAATCGACTCATTACGATGCGCACCCTGATTCAGGTAGAAATAATCGCCTTTTTTCACCAACCAGCGATCAAAAGAGATAAACCCGAATTCCGGGCGCTGCGCCCATTCCCATCCGTGCGTCGCCACTTGTGCTTTGAACACCTCTATCGTCGCCATCACATCGTCCAAGGAGTTATGTGCTCCCTCGAAAGGATGACCGTAATAACGAGTATAAGCGGCGGTAAGGTTATTATGCAATTTCTCGCCATTCTCATCCAGCTGCCCTGCAGTATGAATGCGTTCCAGCAACAAGGCATCGTACCATGTGCGACCGTCAAAATCGAAGTTCAGACCCAAGCGCGCCAGATTATAGTGCAATATCGGCGCATCATACCCGTTGCCGTTATACGAGAGGATGTCGCAACCCTCCGTGAAGGCCTTCAAGTCGTCGTACACGCTGCGCAGCGACACACCGTGCTCCAACAGAAAATCCTTGGAAATATGATGCACCGCTTCCGCCTCAGCAGGAATCGTGAACTCTCCTTCCGGAAGAATATACCAATCGCGCTGATCGACGATTTGCCAATCGGCGGTGTCCACTTTGACTAACGACAACTGAATAATGTGCTCTTTCTGCACATCCAAACCGGTGGTCTCGGTGTCAAAACATACGAGTTTCATTCTATATAAAGCACTAAACCCTTGAGGTATTCCCCTTCGGGGTGGTAAATATTTATCGGGTGATCTTGCGGTTGATGCAACTGATGCAAAATCCGCACTTTTCTTCCTACGGAAGCCGCCGCACTGAAGACCGCCAAACGGAAGGCTTCTTTATCCACGGCCTGTGAGCAGGAGAAGGTGAATAATATTCCGCCCGGTCGAATCATCTCTATCGCCTTCGCGTTGATGCGTTGGTAACCGCGCAGCGCATTTTTCACCGCGTCTCGGTGCTTGGCAAAAGCCGGCGGGTCCAAGATAATCAAGTCGAAGGTCCGACCGGCATTCTTCTGCGCCGTGAGGTATTCAAACGCATCAGCCGTGACTGCCGTGTGGTTCTTCGCTTTCGGGAAGTTATGCGCCACATTTGCATTGACAAGGTCAATCGCTTTCTGACTCACATCGACAGAATCCACGCTCTTCGCACCGCCGCGCAAGGCATACAAACTAAATCCACCGGTGTAGCAGAACATATTGAGCACTTCTTTATTCGCCGCATAACGCTCCACCAACGCACGGTTCTCGCGCTGGTCCACAAAGAACCCCGTCTTCTGTCCTTTCAACCAATCAATGCGAAACTCCAAACCGTTCTCTGTGCTCCAAAATTCAGAGTTCTCCGAAGACTCGGAAGTCTCCGATTTTTTCACCAACCATCCGGTTTTTTCCCCTTCGATAGCCGCTTTAAACGGCAAGGTATCATCGGACTTATAATATACGTTTTCTACTTGCGGAACAACGGTCACGATCGCCTCAGCAACCGCTTTGCGGCACAAGTGCATACCTACCGAATGGGCCTGTACCACCGCCGTATCGGCATAGACATCCACAATCAGTCCCGGCAACCAATCGCCTTCGCCATGAACCAACCGGAAAGTATCATTCAGATTACTCGGATTACTCGGATTACTCTGAGTCCTTACTAACCCCAAACTCTCCCTCACCTGGTACGCTGCGCGGATACGCTTTTCCCAGAAATCGGCGGGCAGTTCTGCCACTCCGAACTCCAAGATGCGCACGGCTATCGAACCCACCTGCCAATGACCGACACCCAGCGTCTCACCATTCGCGCTCTCCACACAAACGAGTTCGCCTTCTTCCGGCGCAGCAGCCTTATGCGCTGCGTCCAAAACGATGCGGGCGATTGCGCCACTGAACACCCACGGGTGAAAACGCTTCAGCGACTCTTCCTTATGCGGTTTTAGAATAATCGTCGTCATTATTCAACTCCTCTCGTATGTTCGTGATAGGCGTGCAACGAAAGGTTATCGCTCACGTATTTGAGGCTATGCAAGTGCTTGAAACCCAGCGCCGCGATAAACGCCAGCTCCATGTCGAACACGCAATCCCTGTAATCCGACGCCAGCACAAAATCGCAATTCGAATAACAAACGGCTTGTCTGACAACTGAAGGCTGATTACTGATTGCTGACAACTTCAACTCGGGCTCCGCGTACGTCACATTCGGGTGATTCAACCGCACTTCGGTCACTTCTACCCAACTGCCCAAATCAAAGTTCGCGCTACCGGCATAACCGATATTGTACAACTCCGCATCGCGGTCGAGATGTTGCAACGAACGAATGATATTGATTGCGCCGACACCGGTAAAGAGAACTTCCGCATCGCGCAAATCCAAACCCAATTCTTCGCGGGCTTTGTCAATCAGCGGTCGTTCGCCCTCTTCGGCCATAATGATGTATTTTGCCATATATCACAAACTTTAGCGGGTGCAAAGTTACTCTTTTTTTCCCATATTTGCAAAAAAAATGCCCAAAAATTTGCGTAATTCAAAAAAAAGCAGTACTTTTGCACCCGCTTTTGAAACTAACGGCCGGTTGGATGAGCGACTTAGTCAGCGGTCTGCAAAACCGTTTAGAGCGGTTTGACTCCGCTACCGGCCTCCAAGCCGCCCGAAAAAGGGCGGCTGTTTTTTATGGATAAGGTCATTAAGGACATAACGGAACAAGAGTACAAATACGGCTTCACGACCGATGTGGAAACGGATATTGTACCGGCGGGACTGAACGAAGATATCGTTCGGCTCATTTCGGCGAAGAAAAACGAACCGGAATGGTTGCTGGAGTTCCGCCTGAAGGCCTTCCGTAAATGGCAGACCATGCAAGTGCCGACATGGGCGCACCTCGACATTCCGGAGATTGATTTTCAAGCCATCTCGTACTTCGCCGCGCCAAAAACCCAGAAAGAGCAAGGACCAAAAGATGAGATTGACGAAGAGATCATGAAGACCTTCGACAAACTCGGCATTCCTTTGGAAGAGCGTGCAGCGCTGGCGGGAAACATGGCGGTGGATGCCGTCATGGACTCGGTGTCCGTGAAGACCACTTTCCGCGAGACCTTAGCCGAAAAAGGTATTATTTTCTGTTCGATCTCCGAGGCAGTGCGCGAGTATCCGGATTTGGTAAAAAAGTATCTTGGCAGCGTCGTGCCTCCGACGGATAATTTCTATGCAGCGCTCAATTCGGCGGTGTTTAGTGACGGATCCTTTGTGTATGTACCGAAAGGGGTGCGGTGTCCGATGGAACTGAGTACCTATTTCCGCATCAACGCCGGTAAAACGGGTCAGTTCGAGCGCACGTTATTAGTGGCCGACGAAGGAGCCTATCTCAGTTATTTAGAGGGTTGTACGGCGCCTATGCGCGATGAGAACCAGTTGCACGCAGCGATTGTGGAGATCATTGTTCATAAGGACGCAGAGGTCAAGTATTCAACCGTGCAGAACTGGTATCCGGGCGATAAAAACGGCAAGGGCGGAATATATAATTTCGTAACCAAACGCGGTATCACGCATGAGAATGCGCGGCTCTCTTGGACGCAAGTGGAGACGGGAAGTGCGATCACATGGAAGTACCCGAGTTGTATTTTGAAAGGCGACAACTCGACGGCGGAGTTCTATTCCGTAGCGGTCACCAATAACTACCAGCAAGCCGACACGGGCACGAAGATGATTCATATCGGTCGCAACACGCGCTCGCGTATAATATCAAAAGGTATCTCGGCGGGACACAGCCAGAACGCGTACCGAGGATTGGTCAAGATGGGCGTACATGCAGAGAATGCCCGCAATTACAGCCAATGCGACAGTTTGTTACTGGGCGATAAGTGTGGCGCGCACACCTTCCCGGATATGATTATCAGCAATCCTACGGCGACCGTAGAGCACGAAGCGACGACGAGTAAGATCAACGAAGACCAACTGTTCTATTGCCGTCAACGCGGCATCGGTGTGGAAGATGCGGTAGGACTGATTGTGAACGGATACGCCAAAGAAGTGATGGACAAACTGCCGATGGAGTTTGCCGTCGAAGCCCAGAAATTACTGCAAGTTTCGCTGGAAGGTTCGGTGGGATAAAGATCTAGGAATCTAGAGTTCTAGAGATCTATATGCTCAGCAGAGATTTTTTCTGCGAGGAAGTTCGATGCGGATTGTGCAAAACGGTCCGCATTTTCTGTGGTCAGATAGGTGCATGTGCCGTTTTGCGAGAGTTGTTCGCGATACTCGGGATGACGCTTCAGATAATCCGCTAAACTCTTCGCCTCCAACTCGCCCTGCGCGATAGTCGTCACCTTTGGTGAGTCCGTCGGTTGCGGGAATTCCGATTCATCCAATTCATGGCGGAATTCGAGCCAGTTATCAATCTTAGCTTTCATCAGCGGATAGTGGGTGCAACCCAGAACGAGGGTGTCAATCTGCGGGTCTTTGGCAAGAATCTCACGCAGGTATTTGCCGATGAAATATTTGGCGCCGGGTTCATTGTGTTCGCCGGCTTCAATCAGGGGAACCCACATAGGACAAGCGTGCTGAACAATCGTTAGTTCGGGGGCTATTTTCTCCAATTCGAGGACATAGGATTCGGAACTTACCGTAGCGGGTGTTGCGAGAATGCCTACATGGCCGGTTTTGGTGATGGTTGGCACGGCTTCAACTGTGGGACGGATTACACCCAAGACATTCACTTTTTGCGCACGGCTCTTATTGATGAGCGGCAAGTCATGTTGCTGAATTGTTCGGAGTGCTTTTGCCGAAGCGGTATTGCAGGCCAGAATGACGAGTGCGCAATCCTGCTCGAAGAGATATTTGACGGCTTGTAAGGTATAATGATAGATGATATCGAACGAGCGCGTACCATAAGGCGCGCGTGCGTTATCGCCCAAGTACAAATAGTCGTACTGAGGGAGTTTTTTGCGAATCGCATCCAATATCGTCAATCCGCCATAACCGCTGTCAAAAACACCAATCTTTGCCATGTTCAAACTTTTGCGCCTGCAAAAGTACTGCTTTTTTTTGACATATGCAAATAATTTGCACTTCGGTCGCATTTTTGCGGCCGTTTTTTCTTTTTTATTTGCGCATGTCATTTTTTTTCTGTAATTTTGCACTCGAAAATAATGTCTGGCAATGATTGATTCTTCGTTTATTGTATCGCCCCTCAATACGGAATTCTCCGACGTATGGTCGGAGCCGGAATTATTGTCCGCTAAAGGGCATAATGCAATCTATGTTGCCACTCGTTTTGGACGCAGATATATTCTTAAAGCATTAGCAGAGCCATACAAGGAATCTACCCCGCATCTCGAAATGCTGCGCAAGGAGTTCTCTATTGGTGTCGGTTTGGACCATCCGAATATTGTTCGATTGCTGGACTTCGGTCACATGGATTCCATCGGGTGGTATATCCAAATGGAGTATATTGATGGCATTACGTTGGATCAATTCCTGGAGACCAAACCATCAACGGCTACGCGCCGCAAACTAATAAGTCAGCTTCTGGATGCGCTCTCTTTCTTGCATGAACGCCAGATTATCCACCGCGATATCAAGCCGTCCAATATCCTCATTACCCGCAACGGAACAACTGTCAAATTGATTGACTTCGGTGTTTCCGACACGGATGATTATGTGACTTTCAAACAACCGGCAGGTTCCGTATCATACATCGCTCCCGAACAATTAGCCGGCAAGCCGATAGATAATCGCGCAGACATTTATGCGGTAGGCAAAATCATCCAACTTCTCTTCCCGCATCGCTATAGAATCATCGCGCGCCGTTGCACGCGCGTAGATACCGCGCGTCGGTACCTTTCTTGCGCTCGTATAACGCGTGCCATGAAACGTGCGGACAACCTGCGGCTATGGTTGCCGTTGTCGTTGATACTTTTGCTTATTCCATGTGCTGCGGTATGGGGAATTTATACCGGTTACCAACGCTCGGAGCGGGTACATCTTGAGCATGAAAGCGAATTGCTCGCTAACATAGATTCGCTTAATAGTATGGTGAACTCATTAGACAAACAAATCAATACTCCGACTCCACAAGAACTTTTGGATGAACGGGCTAAGCAAATATACCAAAAATATATATCACAGATTAAGAAAGCGATCAAGAAGGGAGATATCGCCTCTGTGGTGGATAACCATCCAACGCCTAAGGAGCAAATGTGGCAAGAAATAAGTGATGTTTGCGCATCTCTTAAGGGTAATGAGGAGTTATTATACAGTTTTAAAAACTCTATTCGGCATTACTACAACACCTTGTATTGGCCATTTATTGAATCGTATGGCAACCAGTTGATGGATATGTCACGTTCATCTGCCGATATTTTGCCAATAGTCCTGGAAAATCCCCCCATGTAGCGCAATAAGTTACAATAAGAAATAACAAGAAGTTCTCGCATGTCAAATAATTGTTGTACCTTTGCAGCGGATTTCAAATTGTAATACAGATGAACAAAAATGCACCCGAGGTTATCCAACTCCGCAAAGACGTAGAAGCGCGTTTTGGTACACACCTTGCAACTCCCTCTGATTTCGAATCGCTCATCGCGCAAATCTGGTTGTGCCTGCATGAAAATATTGCGCTCAGTACATTAGAGCGCCTTTGGGGTTATGTGGAGGGCGCCAACAATACCCGCCTGTCCACACTCAATATCCTTTCCCGCTATGTAGGTTCGCGCGATTGGGATGATTATACCAACCGCTTGAAAGAAGGCGAGCACGGTAGCAGTAATCCGTTTATCGCAGAAGGCATCCATACGAAAGACCTGCAACCCGGACAGAGCATTGAAGTGACCTGGCTGCCGAATCGTCGATGTGTGTTCCGCTATTTAGGTGACATGCGCTTTGAAGTAGTGGAGTCCGTCAATTCCAAACTAAGCGCAGGAGACACCTTTGTCTCTACTTTCTTCCTGACAGGTCAGCCGCTCTATATTGACCAACTCGTTCTCACAGGGCACACCTCCGTTTCGTATATCGCAGGCAATAACGGTGGCCTTCTATCCGTCACCCTTCTGACATAACAAGAAAGAAAAAGAACTTCTCGTATATCAAATCTTTTTTGTACTTTTGCAGCGGAATTCCGAAAGGGTTCCGCTGATTTGTGTATTAACCTTTATTTTTTACAACAATGAGAAAAGTATTCTTTTTTGTGCTTATGTTTTTATGCATAGCAGGCAGCATGGACGCTGCAGGGTATCGCGGCCACAATCGTGGTCGGAGTTACGGTAGAAATAGCCGTGGCGGCGGCAGTTACACGCACAGTGTCGGAGGTGTGGTAGGAAACATGTTCGGCGCATCCTACAAAGGTTTTATTTTTGGTGTGGACGGCTTGGCCTTACAAGCAGATTTGGCATGTAAAATGCAAATATCTCCTGCCAAGAATGACATCAAACTGCCACTTGGTCAGGAAGGGCATGATAGTTTCAACTGGACAAACTATACCTTTGAACTCAACCCGAATCTCGTTTATCAGAAGGAACTTTGTTCTGCCGGAAGCAGCACGTTTGCACTGTATGGCGGCGGTGGTGTGTCGTTGGGCTTGATACAATCGCTCAATATGGCAAGTTTCGGTTTCGGCTCCAAAAATAAACTGTACGGCAAATTTGGAGTGAACGGCATCGTGGGTATGGAGTTTATCTGGTCGCGTTTTGTGCTGAGTTTGGATGCCCGTCCTGGATATGGCATGGCCTTCCACCCCGAGTATGATTTTGGTATCGTAAAAGTGAAGGCAGATCGGAACCTGAAACATTTCTTTGATTTCGGAGCCTCCATCGGTTTTCGTTATTGTTTCTAATTGTATAATATTGAGTTACGCAATTTGTTGATTAACCACTATTTAATACTATAACAATGAAAGCAAAAACATTTGCATGGCTATGTTTAGCCCTCATTATCTGTTCCTCTTGTGAAGGAGAGAAAATCAGCCCGGATGACCCGTCAAAGTTCTCAACTTCATCCATTGTAGGTATTTGGGCATGTATCGCCACCAATAACTTGACGTATGACATGTTCACCGGGAAACAGACGTATTATTGGGACTACGATCCTAATGCGCAAACCTACCAGGTAAAATGGTATTTTGATATCAAAGACGATTCCCGTGTGCAATATATGAATGTGATGAATGATGATGTGGGTGAGTACCGTAGAGAGGATGGATACCTGCATATACATGCGAATTCCAAATGGAAAAATATAGTTGACGCAAATTATATTTTCGATGAGGAACTGCAAGCTATCAGATGTCCGTCCGGTAAAATTTTGGGCTTTACTATGGAATCTGTAGCTATGTTATTAGGAACCGATATCATCTACTACGTAAGGAGATATGCGTTAGACGAGGCCGTTATCTATGATAACACCGGTTATATACAAAGCCAGTACGTCGTCCGCGTGAAAGGCATAAAAACAGATTTGTAATACAGGCTCTTTTCATAGGCAGTACATACCTCAAAAGTGTGATATATATGCGTGCAAAGGGCAAAAAGCGAGAAAATGCAAAATAAATTTGGCTATATTAAATCTTTTTTGTACCTTTGCAGCGAATTACCGGTGGATAGTTCGGTTGCGACACCGCAACGACATATATTTTTACTGACGAGTCAATCTGTGTAAACATAAGTCTGGCAGCTTATAAAAGGAAACGATTGGCAAGCGTCGGTGCATACTTGGTATGTACTGCTTTTGCTTTTGTTTCCTTGGGTTATGCCAGACACCCTGTTTACACGAAAGCGAAAGCAGTATTTTTATTGTATGTTTACGCGGACAATTATTAAAAAATATTTATATGAAAAAAAAATTCCTTTTCAGCCTTTTAGGCGTTTTGGTGAGCCTAAATGTAATGGGCGCTTCGCAAGAGAAGAAGCCCACGTTAATGATTTTACCTAGTGATCATTGGTGCCAAACGCGCTTTTTTATGACCACCTGGGACAATCAAGGTGTCAAAGTGAAGACAGCCGATTATCAAAAAGCTTTTCTGCAAGACAGAGAACTCAACCAAGTAATTAGTAAAATCGGTCAGTTGCTAACGAAAGAAGGTTATTCTCTAAAAGATGCCGAGCAAGAAACTAAGGCCGTTTTTAATCGTATAGCAGAGGATAATGTAACTATGAGTAACACATCCGGATCTGCTATTGCAGAAAGTCCATTGGATATGATCAAAAAGCGGGCGAAGATGGATATTTTAATCCAAATAGATTGGAACATCAATAGCGATCGTAGTGTTTCGTTCACATTAGAGGCGTTTGATTCCTATACAAGCAAACGTATCGCAACTTCTACCGGCACTGGTAAGGCTAGTGATGAGATTATTCCCGTCCTTCTTGAGAATGCTGTGAAGTCCAAGATCAAAGACTTTGACAAACAAATGGACAAGTATTACGCAGATCTTAATAAACGCGGTCGAGAAGTTGTATTGACTGTTAAATGCTGGGCGAATTGGGACGGCAATCTCGAAATAGAGAATGAAGATGGAGATGAATTATTGGACGTGATCCAAAAGTGGCTAAAAAAGAACACCATCAATGGCGCATTCAATTTGAGCGATGCGACAGAGAATTTCGCCCAGTTTGAGCAAGTTAGAATTCCTTTGCGTGATAAAGAAGGGGACGCATTGGATGCAAGAGGATTTGCGGTTATGTTGCGAAAACATCTGAAAAGCGAGTGTGATTTGACATCTAAAGTAATGACACGCGGATTAGGAGAAGCAATTTTAGTACTAGGAGAAAAATAATATGACCATGAGACGAATATCATATCTCGCAGTAGTACTGCTGTTTACCGGTAACTTGTTTGCCCAAACATTGGATGACATTGGGCGCATGTCTATCAATGTGCAACGTCCGGTTAATCGGTCTATTCCTACCGAGGCATTGGATCAATTGGATGACAAAATGCATCAAATCATCACAACTGCCGGAATATCAGATAATGCCATTAACCGCCGCTTTGCATTAACGGCTACGGTTAGCGTAGTTAAGAAAGATATTATAAGCGGTTTGCCTGCGCGCGTGAGCCAAACATTAGAGATTGCCTTTTATGTAAAGGATGTCATAGACCGCAAGGAATATGGACACGCTACTATTTCTTCTGTGGGTGTCGGATTAAATGAAAACAAAGCATTTATCATGGCCTTCTCCAATATCAAGCCGGGCACTCCTCGCCTACAAAAGATGATTGAAGACAGCAAGGAACTCATCGTTACTTATTATCGCACGAACATTGATAATATCATTGCCGACGCATATATCCTTGTGCAACAAGGCCAGTTTGATAAAGCGCTTTACCAGATTGCACAAGTGCCGGACGTTTGTACGGATTGTACACAAAAATGCCGACAAGCGACTATAGATATCTATCAAAAGAAAATTGATAGTGCCGGCGAAAAGTTGTTGCAACAAGCAAAAGCCGCATGGACTGCAGAGCCGAATGCTAATGGTGCAGTAAAGGCTTCTCGTTACTTGGCAAAGATTGATTTGCTTGCTGCCTGTCAACCGCAAGTTGACACGTTGATGGAAGAAATGAAAGCAAAAGTGAAGGATGATGAGCGCAAAGCGTGGGAATTTGAGTTGCAGCGGTATGCGGATGAGAAAGCACGCGAGCAACGCGACTTCGAATTTCGTGTGCAGCAATACAAAGACCGCCAAGTTAAAGAAGAGCAGCTTCACCAAGAAGCATTGGAGCGTGAAAAACGTCAAGAGGCTCGCGAACAACGCGATTTTGAATTCGCGCGCGAGCAATATAATATGGAGCACGAGAAAGACATGGCGATGATTGAAGCCAGCCGCCAAGTCGCTCTTGAAGTTGCAAAACAAATACCAAATATTAAATAGTTATAAGAAAATCATGAAAAAGTTATTATCTTTTGTTGCCGCAATATTATTTGCAGCAACTACTTTCGCCCAAGTCGACGAAGTTACATTGACCGTCATTGGAACGGGAGTTGACGAAGCAAAAGCTACTCAACAGGCATTGATTAGTGCCATCGAACAAACTTTTGGTACTTTTATTTCAAAAAACAAAACTCTTTTAGATGATGAATTAGTTCAAAATGAAATAGTTCAAGTTTCGCGTGGCAATGTTAAGGAATATAAAAAACTGGCTGTGTCCACACTCCCTAATGGACAGATATCAGTATCTGTGAAAGCAACTGTTTCTATTGACAAGTTAATTTCATATGCAAAAAGTAAAGGTTCAAAAGCAGAATTTGCAGGACAAACATATGCTGCAAATGTAAAACTAATTCGACTGAAAGCGCAATCTACAGAAAAAGTTATTAAACTAATGGCGCAACAATTAGAGCACATTAGTAAAGATATGTTTGATTTTGAAATTCAATTAAATGAACCTAAATTACTAAATAGAGATCCATTTGGGAAAGTGTATTATTTCGATTGTACTATAAATATAATGTCTAATATTGCTTCTACCAATTTCTTCAATCTTTTTTGCGAAACGATAGAAAACTTAACATTGTCACCAGAGGAGATTGCATTAGGGCAAAATGAAAATTTAACTATGATTGATTTGGATCGGTATGATGCAGTCCGTCGTCTTTCGAAAGAAGATATATTCGATGGAGTCAAATACCGTTCTGTGTTACCAATAAGTCCACGTGAGTATTTTAAGTATGACAATCGAATAAAAAATGCTATTCTTAAAGCCTTCTATAGAGTCTCGATATGCGAAATTGGGAATCCATCAAATTCATATGAATTCCAACAATGCTCCATGTCCGAAGGGTGCCCTGTTATTACTATAGCCACCTCCCCGCGAGATCCTGCAAAAAAAGGGGAGTATTTGTTATATTCAAAAAAATGGAGTAAACTAATTGATCCTTATAACAGCGGCACAATACCATATAAATTTAGGGGAGAATTAGCTGAAAATCGGACTTCATATACTTACCCTAATGAAAAAAAATTGTATTCAACATTCGCTTTGAAAGAGGTCAAAACTCCTATTAAATTATCTAAGAAAGAACAAAAGCAAGTCGAAAAAGGAACGTTCACGGGACCTACTTATACGGTTTCATATTCAGATCCAAAAGTTATTGATAAAGTTGTCGTTAGAATACTTATTCCTGCTAATTCAATTGAAAGATTCCAAGGATTTGAGTCGAAAGATTAAAAAACACAATGAATAATTATTAATATTTAATACTAACAAAATTATGACAGAAAAAGAACTTCAAGCTATCTTATCAATGGTTGAAGATATTATTGCTAAAAAGAATGGTGATATTTGTCATCAAGTGGCTAATTTAATTCGCAATCTCAAGGTGAAATATCAAACGGAACTTGTCTTTATTATTGACCAAATCAATATAGTTCTTGCAAAACATAATATTGATTGTTCAACACGGGGTAGTATAAGTGGAGATGAGATTGATAAGTATGTAGCCCAAAATGCGCCTGACGTAGAAATATTTAACGAATAAAAATGAAAAAGCTATTCTTGTTTTGTGCTATTGCCGCGATAGCGATGATGGCATCAGCGCAGTCGTACAACTCCGACCTCAATGATTTAGGGCAGTATGTACAACGTATGTATATGAACGAGCCCTTCGAAGGTGCGCGTGTAGTTGAAAACGTAGACAATTGCTATCTCATTACCGTCGTTGCAGAGAAACCAGGAAAAAGTGATTATGCAACGAGTAGTAAAGCGGAATTAAAAGGTTTGAGTTATGCCAATGATTTTTTGAATGGCTCTCAAACATACAAATCAAAGATTCTGCACATGACAGAAGACTCCAAAGGTTATTCTAATGAACAAATAGAGGAGGTTATCGAATCCCGCTCTATGGGATATGTGCAAACGATGCAAGTACTTTCTACGTTTACGCACGAGGGCAAGAAAGTATTTGTTTACTGCAAACAACTCCCCATGCCAGAAAAGCCGCAGGGCAAGAAATCCAGGAGAAAGAAATAAGGAGTGATTCCCTCCTTGTCGCTCCCACATCTTCGACACCCAAGGAAAGATGGTGAGATAACATCTATGTGTAATAAGGTTAATTATATAAAGGGCGTCTTCGGACGCTCTTTTTGTGTCAAATTCTGCTTTTTTCATGAAAAAACGTAAATAAATTGCATTTTTTTGCAAAAATGTTTCTGTATATGGAAACTTTTTTGTACCTTTGCAGCGATTTTAAAAATGTTCACATAATCATGGCGGAGCAAAAACCAAAATTTGACGTACTATATTCCGAAGAGGCTGACGCATTTCTTGACAAGCAGACAGACAAGGTTCGCGCAAAGATATTGTACAACGTGACGAAAGCCTCCTACTCCAATGATCCAAAGTTATTCAAAAAATTGGAAAACACGGACATATGGGAGTTTCGGACACTGTTTGATAATGTTCAGTATCGCTTGCTGGCTTTCTGGGATAAACGCAACGGACAAAATACATTGGTGATTGCTACACATGGATTTATTAAGAAAACACAGAAGACTCCGAAGGGAGAGATAGAACACGCACAAAGTATTAAAGACATATATTTTAAACAGAATAAATAAGGAGGACAACATATGAATTTCTACACCCAAGAACAAATGGTTGATAAGCACGTCGGTGCAAAAGGCACGCCGGCACGTGCTGAATATGACGAGCAAGTCGAGTTGATGCTCGTCGGCGACGCTATTCGGAAAGCTCGCCAAGCGCAATCCCTTTCCCAAGAACAATTGGGAGAGATGGTTGGTGTTCAAAAAGCACAAATCTCTCGTCTGGAAAATGGCAAGAATCTGACTATTTCCACTATTGCACGGTTATTCAAAGCTCTTAACCAGAAAGTCTCTCTGGACATTCCTTCCATTGGCCGCGTGGCTCTATGGTAATTTTTTCTTTTTTTTTCAATTTTAATGACATTTCCGAAGGCAAAAATTTGGAAATGTCATTTTTTTGTTGTACCTTTGCGCTGTCATTTAGCTCATTGGGCCGACAGTGAGCCGACGGTCAACCGACAGTCAAGGCTAATGTAAGGCTCCTGTAAAACCGAGAAAAGACCCAAAATCGCATAAAAATATACTATATTATATATTCATATATAATATACAATTTAACTCACTTTTTTATGGCAAAAATAGAAACAACATCCGCCATCAATCAGATTCATGGCAAAACAAATGGCAGAGACAGAGGCTATTTCTACATGCGTAACGGCAAACAATTTTACCGTGATCGTGATGAAACCTATCAACAAAATCAATCTCCGCGACAAAAATGGAACTCTGCTGCCTTCGCATACGCAAATAAAATTACGAATAAACTCTTTTCCTCTCCGGAATCTGTAACTCAATTGAACAAAGAATACGAAGCCTCCAACCACATTGCTTCCAACGGAAAGACGTATTCCACTCCTCGAGCATGGAAATTCAACTCTCTGCTCCACGATTATAAACTTGCCCACCCGTTTGTCGGCTGATGTTATAGCCATTTTCTGAAAATCTAAAGATTTTTAACTGATTTTTGGCCCAAAATTTGCTCACGCAAAAAAAATATTGTAATTTTGCGAACAAAATTGTTTAAAAACGAATAAAGTTATTTAAAATGCGGAAGTTACTTCTTATTGTTCTCTATATATTCTCCTTTCTAACAGCATTTGCTCAGATGGATACGGAGTTTTGGTTTGCTGTGCCAAATTTGTGCGAACATACCGCCTATCAAGATATGGGCTCTTATCATTTTATCCTTTTTGCCGAGGACAAAGAAGCGGAGGTGACAATATCTATGCCGGCTAATTCTTCTTTTACTCCCATCCATACAATTGTGGCGGCTAATGGCTATCAGGATGTTGAAATTGCCAGAGATTATAATACCGCTCAGTCAGAGTTCGCTGTGCCGTTTGATATTGTCTCACAACGAGCTTTGCTAATTCAATCCGATGCTTTGGTATATTGCTATTTTCAAGTAACAGGCGCAAATAGTGAGGCATATACTTTAAAAGGGAATAAGGCGCTCGGAACTGATTTTTATGTACTATCCCAAAACTCCGCACAAAATAGCAGAACACAAACAATTCACATGAATTCCTATCACTGCATTGAAATACTAGCGACGGAAGACAATACGAATATTGACATTTCGCCCTCTCACGAAATCGGTGCGTCCTGTAGTACTGGATCATTTTCCATTACCTTGCAGAGAGGTGAGACGTATGCATTCAGGGCATGCTCCAATGAAGCGGAAAAGCACCTTAACGGCACAAAGATAGTTTCTAACAAACCTATTGCTGTTAACTCAACGGACGATACTATTCTTGATCCAATACTGTACAGCGGAGGAGATTTGGCTGCAGATCAATTAACGCCGACAGATTATTGGGGCACAGAATATATTGCAGTAAACAACCATACAGGATATGATGCGCTTACTATTACGGCTAAAGAAAATAATACCTATGTCACTTGCGATGACGGCACTTCTTTTGTGCTAAACGAAGGAGAGTCAAGAAACGTTCCATTTGGAACGTCCAATACACGTTATGTGCAATCAGATAAACCAGTCGGCGTATGGCAATTAACCGGGGAATATGTAGAAGCAGGCGGCACTAATTTGCCTGCAACAACTAAATGTACCGGCTCTTCCTCAGTTAAGTATAAACGACTTGCAGATTCGTACAATATAATAATTCATATCCTAACATTAACGAGTAATGTTTCACATTTTACATTGAATGGTTCTCCTATCGCTGCAACGGAATTTCATTCTGTTGACGGCACCAACTCTGTCTATTCGTATGCATCTATTGATGCAACCTACATGACATCTGAATTGGTCTCGGTAGAATGTACTTCCGGCTTGTTCCATATGGGAGTGGTTGATGCAGTATCAGGCTCTTGCACTTACGGCTTTTTCTCCGACTATAGTATCGCTCATGAGTACGATGAATATGGTACATTTGACGAAGGCTCTTATTTCACATGGCAAAATCATTTCTTATCAGATGGAGTCACTCCGCAGACTTTTACTGTCGAGGGAATATACAAAGACATCTTAACAGATAGAAACGGCTGTGATTCGATCTGTGTTCTGCATCTTCAAAAAACACATTCCCCCGACAGTCCGTTCACCTACGAGATCCTCACGCATCCTCAGTGTGCAGATGATCCATTTGTAGAATTTGAACTTCAAGACCCGGATGGACTTATCCACCAGCTCCAATTCGCGTTCTCACAAAAGGCATTAGAGCAACATTTTAGAGATACAATTGTGACACTCACAAACCCGATTATCCAAATTCCGAATAGAGCTCGTGCCGGTATATACGATGTTGCCATTAATGCTTTGTATAACCAACAGATCATAGACACACGTAACTACAAATTCTCGCTTCTATACCCGTCTTCCGTCTTGGATCAGCATTGGGATGACTTTATTGGCGTGCTTACTCACGACTATAACGGAGGTTATGATTTCATAGGCTTCCAATGGTACAAGAACGGTTCACCCATTGCCGGAGAAAATCACTCGTATCTCTACCAACCTCTAGAAATGGGGACTCCGTATTCGGCTATGCTTGAAGAAGCAGATGGCACAAAACTAATGACCTGCGAAATAATCGCTACACACCAAACAGAAATATTGATATATCCTACCTTGTCGCAACCTCATCAAATCATTCGTCTGCATAGTTCGGAAGATGTGACAATTTGGCTGTATGATAGTTTTGGCAAATTGCTATACACCAATTCCTTTGAGCGTGGAGATAATCAATTTGCTGCGCCGCAAGACCCAGGGATCTATATTGTCAAGATCCAACAAACGGGAGAGCATGGTAAATCTGAAACGAAAAAATTGATTATTAGATGAAAAAAGCATTAGTTTTCATAATATCCCTTTTTTGTTGTGGCGCGCTTTGGTCGCAACATTGGATTGGTGTATCAGCTGATGCAGATTGCGCATTGCAACTCGATAAAATACCGGAAACAAAAACCAAACTCGGTGGCGGCGGAGGAATCGGCTTCATTTATCAGTATCAAAACAAATTCTTCATTCTCGAAACAGGTCTTGCAAGTAAGTTTACGTACAATCCCGTAGGAGTTGCAGATTCACTATTGCATTTCAATATGATAGATACCCAAAGGGCATCATTCGTATATAACGGCCACCTCAAAGATAGAGTAGATGCTTCCATGAATTTATCTGTCAGCCTACCTCTGATGTTTGGTGTCGAATATAGTTATTTCTATGGACTTGTTGGTGCAAAAATCAACTACACATTATTGAGTTATACCCGACAGACCGCCAAACTCGCTACTACCGGAGACTATGACTTCTACTACGAGACATTAGAGAATATGCCAACTCATGGCTTCCATGATTATACAAAAGAAGAGTCCAAAGGCTCTATGAACTACAAATTGGATGTACAGGTTGTAGCAGAATTGGGAAGCGTATTCTACTCCTCTAATAGTTCTATTAAATATCGGATAGGAGTCTTTGCGGAATACGGCGTTCTGAACGTTAGAAAGTCTTCAAATGACATCTCTCTCCTAACTCCTGATCTTACTGCATATATGCACGTTCACATGAACCACATCTATTCCTCTTCTGTTGCCCCAACAACTCCAGTTCATAATCTATTTTGTGGTGTTCGTTTCTCTATTCTATTCAACGTCGGAGAGTCCAAATCATCCACTTCTCATGCTCGCCGTTCATCCGACCCATGCCGTTGTATGATTTACTAATCTTACAACTGGATTTATAGCCCTTTCGCTGAAAATCTAAAGATTTTTGGCAGATTTTTGGCCCAAAATTTGCATATGTAAAAAAAATGTTGTAATTTTGCGGCCTGAATTATGCGTGTGTATATGCGAGACGCGCGTATACATATGCAAGAACAAAGCAAAACAGCGACAGCAAATCGAACAAAATAATTAAAAAATATACGTATATGAAATTCAATGTTTCGAGTTCTAAACTCTTTTCGCAACTGCAGGCTGTAAGCCGCGTGATTAACAGTAAGAATGCGCTGCCGATTCTGGACGACGTGTTGTTCGACCTCGTAGGTAACGAGTTACGTCTGACCGCTTCGGACGGCGAGACGACCATCCGAACCAGCGTAGAAGTAGAAGGCGCTGAGGGTTCGGGTAAGGTAGCTTCGGCGGCTAAACTGCTGTTGGAGACCCTGAAGGAGTTCAGCGAGCAACCGCTGGCCTTCACCATCGACGAGAACAACTTCGCGGTGAACATGATCAGCCAGAACGGTACCTATTCGTTCGTAGGCGTGAACGGCAACGAATATCCGGAGATGCCGGCCGCAGAGGCAGAGGCACAGACGCTTGTTCTGCCGGCAAACGTGCTGCAGAGCGCAATCGAGAAAACCATCTTCTGCACGGCAGACGATGACCTGCGTCCTGTGATGAACGGTATCTTCTTCGACATCGCTGCCGACAAAGTGACGATGGTAGCTACCGACGCACACCGCCTGGTTCGTTACACCAATGCAGGTGTACAGGCAGGTGTGGCAGCCAGTTTCATCCTTCCGAAGAAACCCGCAGGTCTCTTGAAGAACCTGTTGGCAAAAGAAGAGAGCGACGTGAAGGTAACCTTCGGTGCCAAGAACGCACGCTTCGAATTCGGCAGCACGATCATCGTGTGCCGTCAGATCGAGGGCCGTTTCCCGAACTACAACGCGGTCATCCCGCAGGGCAACAACAACATCGTAACGGTTGACCGTCAAACGATCATCAACGCCTGCAAGCGCGTAGCCGTGTTCGCAAACAACGGTACCGCACAACTCCGTCTGGCATTGAGCGAGAACAACATCAAAATCTCTGCGCAGGACATCGACTTCTCGACGAGCGCAGAAGAGACCATCTCTTGCGACTACAACGGCATGCCGATGGCTATCGGTTTCAAGGCGCCGTTCCTCATCGACCTGCTCAGTTCGGTAGAGAGTGCAGAGGTACAACTCAAACTCGCTGACCCGGCTCGCGCAGGTCTCATCCTGCCGGTTGAGAACGAGGCCAACGAGGATATCGTGATGTTGTTGATGCCGATGCTGCTGAATGATTAAGCACGCTTAATCGTTTATAGGGTTTATTGTTTTTACTTTGTAAAAACGTTTAAGAATGTTTAGACAACTAACCGCGCAAGAGATCGCGCAATTAGAGGCGCAGGGTTGCAAGGCTACCGATTGGAAAGAGATCGAAGTAGCCGAGCACTTTGATGCCCGTTATGTGCGGCACTCCAACTTCTCCGGGCACAACAAACTCGGTGTTTTCGGTAAAGAAATCGAGTTGCCCGGCGGCATCAAAGTGCACACGGGTATCTACAACGCGATGCTGCATAACTGCGAGGTGGGCGACGATGCGCATTTATACAATATCCACAACTACATCGCCAACTACACCATCGGCGCGGAGACCTGTATCGAGAACGTGAATGCTATCTTAGTGGACGGCAAATCGACGTTCGGAAACGGCGTACGTGTTCCGGTGATGAACGAAGGCGGTGGTCGTGAGATACCTATCTTCAACGAACTCTCTGCCAGCCTCGCGTATATCCTGACGCTGTACCGTCATCGTCCGAAGATGATTGCGGAGCTGGAGCGTCAGATCGATGCGTACGCCGAGGCACAAGCTTCCGACCACGGTTATATCGGCAAGCACGTACGTATCTTGAACTGCGGAAGCATCAAGAACGTCAAGATCGGCGATTATGCCGAACTGAGTGGTGTGAGTCGTCTCAAGAACGGAACGATCAACTCCAACGAGTTCGCTCCTGTACGCCTCGGCAGCGGCGTGAAGTGTATCGACTTCATCCTCGCTTCGGGCGTAGAGATCGGTGACTCCACCCTCGTGGACAAGTGCTTCGTAGGTCAAGGCACGATTTTCGACAAACACTACTCGGCGGGCGAGAGCCTTTTCTTCTCGAACTGCCAGGGTATGCACGGAGAGGCTTGCGCCATCTTCGCAGGACCGTACACCGTGACCCACCATAAATCGACGCTCCTCATCGCGGGTATGTTCTCGTTCCTCAACGCGGGTTCGGGCAGCAACCAGTCGAACCACATGTACAAACTCGGTCCGATCCATCAGGGTGTGGCCGAGCGCGGCGCGAAAACGACGAGCGACAGTTACCTCTTGTGGCCGTCGAAGATCGGTGCGTTCAGTCTGGTAATGGGACGTCACACGCATCACGCAGACACGTCCGAACTGCCGTTCTCGTACCTCATTGAGAACAACTCCGAGAGTTATCTCGTACCCGGCGCGAACCTGCGTACCGTAGGTACCATCCGTGACGCGCAGAAATGGCCGAAACGCGACAACCGCAAGGATCCGCATAAACTGGACCAGATCAACTTCAACCTTCTCAGTCCGTACACGGTACAAAAGATGTGGCACGGACGCGAGGTGCTGGATGAGTTGGTGGCACTCGGCGGCGAGAACACCGAAGTGTTCGGTTACAAGAATTGTAAGATTCGCAACAGTTCGCTCAAGCACGGGCGTGAGTTATACACGATAGGTATTCAGAAATTCTTAGGCAACAGTCTCATCAGTCGATTGGAGAAATCCGAGTGGCACACCTTAGACGAAGTGCGTAAAGCCTTGCGTCCAGATAGCAAAGTCGGTTTAGGTGGCTGGGCAGATATGGCAGGACTGATTGCACCGAAGAGTGAGGTGACGCGTCTGCTGGATGACATCGAGGCAGGCAAGTTGAACTTAGAGGCTATACAGGCGCGCCTCGTGGAGATGCACGCGCACTACTACTCGTACGAGTGGACTTGGGCGCTGGAGCACCTGGAACAAGTATGGGGCTGCGATGTCGAGCACGTTACACTCGCGCAGATCCGCAAGACCGTGACGGACTGGAAAGACGCCGTAGTGGGTCTGGACAAGATGGTGTATAACGACGCTCGTAAGGAGTTCGACATGAACAGTCAGACGGGCTTCGGCGTGGACGGCGACCGTGACCAGGCACAGGCGGACTTCGAAGAAGTACGTGGTAGCTTTGAGTCGAACAGTTTTGTGAAGGCCGTGCTTGAACATATCGAGACGAAGAGTAAGTTAGGCGATAAGATATTAGAGGAACTAGAGGCACTAGAGCACTAGAACTCTAGATTATTATGGCAACAGGAAAATTGACGATATTAGGATGCGGCAGCGCGAAGCCGACAAAGACTACTTCCCCTTCGGGGCAGTGGGTGGAGTTGTGCGATAAGTCTTTCCTCGTGGACTGCGGGGAAGGTGTGCTGCTGACGATGCAGAGGCTGGGTTTGCACACCGGGCGTCTGTATAATATCTTCATCTCTCACCTACACGGCGACCACTGTTTCGGCCTGATCGGTCTGCTGACAACGCTGGGCATGCTCAAGCGCACGCAGCCGATGCATATCTATGCGCAGCCTGACTTGGAACGACTGCTCACGCCGCTTTTGGAGTACCACGCGAACGACCGTCAGTACGAGATCATCTTCCATCCTATCAACCCGCGCAAACACGAAGTCATCTTCGAGGACCGCACGGTGAGTGTGGAGACGATTCCGCTGAAGCACAGTGTGCCGACTTGCGGTTTTCTCTTCAAGGAGACGCACCGCGTGCAAAAAGAGGACGGTTCATTTGAGCACGTGACACGCAAGCGCTACGCCTACTGCTCGGACACGATGTACAGCGAGAAAATTGTGCCGATCATCAAAGGTGTGGACACGCTTTATCACGAGTCCACCTTCCTCGAGTCGATGGGTGCGCGCAGCAAAGAAGTGAAACACTCTACGGCGACGGAAGCGGCGAAGATTGCTTCGCTTGCGAAAGCGGGAAAGTTGATTTTGGGTCATTACTCCGCGCGGGTAGAAGACCACAACCTCTTCCTGCAAGAGGCAAGTCCTATCTTTGAACGGACTTACCTTGCAGAAGAGAATTTGACATTTGAGATTTGAGATTTTTGATTTGATGGCAAAGACAACGATTCAATATATATGTTCATCCTGTGGGGCAAAAGCTCCGCAGTTGTTGGGTCGTTGTCCAGTGTGCGGCGAATGGGGTACGTACGAGGAGGAAATCGTTTCTTCCTCTCCGGTGAAAGGTGAAAGGTTAAAGGTGAAAGGTGATTTTCGTCCGCAACGCCTGCAAGACATCGTAGCGAGCGAGGAGATGCGGCTGGACATGCATAACGGTGAGTTCAACCGCGTGTTGGGCGGTGGACTCGTGCCGGGCAGTTTGGTACTCTTGGGTGGTGAACCGGGTATTGGCAAATCGACGCTGGCGCTGCAAGTACTGATGCAACAAGGCGAACGAAAGACGTTCTATGCCTCGGGCGAAGAGAGTGTGCGGCAGTTGAAACTGCGTGCGGAACGACTTGCCGGTAATGCAGAGAACTTGTTTATCTCGAGTGAGACTTCGCTGGAACGCATCCTTGAGCAAGTCAAAGAACTGGAACCGGAGATCGTCGTCATCGATTCGATACAAACAATAGGCACCGAAGCCGTAGAAGCGACGATAGGAAGTATCACGCAGGTCCGCGAGTGTGCAGCACGTATCTTGGAGTTCGCCAAGACCCGTAATATCCCGTTCATCATCATCGGGCATATCAACAAAGAGGGTTCACTGGCGGGACCGAAAGTGCTGGAGCACATCGTGGACACCGTGCTGCAGTTCGAAGGCGACCAGCAATATATGTACCGCATCTTGCGGGCACAGAAGAACCGTTTCGGTTCGACGTCCGAGATCGGCATCTATGAGATGCGTCAGGAAGGACTGCGCGAAGTGACGAACCCGTCGGAACTGTTGCTGAGTACGGCGCGCGAAGGCCTCTCGGGTATCGCGATCGCCGCAGCGGTAGAAGGCGTGAGACCGTTCTTGATTGAAGTGCAAGCACTGGTATCAAGCGCAGCCTACGGCACACCACAGCGTTCGTCCACGGGTTTTGACGGCAGACGACTGAATATGCTGCTCGCCGTGCTGGAGAAACGCGTAGGATTCAAACTGCTGCAGAAAGATGTGTTCTTGAATATTGCAGGCGGACTGAAAGTGCAAGATCCGGCGATCGACCTGGCGGTATTGGCAGCTGTGCTGAGCAGTAACATGGACATCGCGCTTGACGCAGGCACGTGCCTCTGCGGCGAAGTAGGCTTGGCGGGCGAAATTCGTTCCGTTAACCGCATTGAGCAACGCATCGCCGAGGCGCAGAAATTAGGATTTAAACGGATCCTTATTCCTGCCGAGCAGAAGATTGACCCTAAACGCTTTAGTATAGAAGTGGTGGGTGTGAAGAAAGTGACAGACGCGTTTAGATTATTGATCAAGTCGTAATGACGAAATTGAAATACATATTCATCGTTATACTCTGTGCGCTGAGCAGCATGCTCCAGGCGCAGGACGAACTGCCGTACCTCTGCGAGATCGGTCTGCAGGCCGGTTGCGGATACTATGTGGGCGATGCTGCTCCGCATATCTTCAAGAACCCGCGCGAGGCCTACGGTATTCATTTCCGGTATAAGTTCACCAAGCGCTGGGCGCTGCAGGTGAAGGCTTCAGGGCAACGCATCACCGGCAATGACTTCACGATGGACGGGAAACGTCTTGATACTTGGTGGGTGAACCAGATGGTGAACGTGGACGTGATGGCAGAGTTTAACTTCTTTCGGTTCGCGGCCTCTAACAAATACGACAAACGTATTCGTCCGTACACGCCGTATATCTTCATCGGTATCGGCGCAGGCATTTACGGCAACGATGAAAACAATAAGCCCACCTTTGGTCACGTAGCCGCTTACGTACCACTTGGTATCGGATTTAAATGGAAATTCTATGACTGCGTAGGTTTGAATATTGCCTGGCAGCATAACATCTATATGGCAGATAATTTGGAAGGCCGAAAGGAGTTGGACAACAAATATCAGATGAACGGCTGGAACTGGATGAACTGCGACCTGACGGGAATGTTCACCGTAGGTATTGTGTTTGAATTTGCCCGCGCACCCAAGCCGTGCCGGATATGCAATTGGTAAGAAAATGGATTATAAAGAACAGATAGACAAAGCGCGTCTGCCGCGGCACATCGCCATCATCATGGATGGTAACGGTCGCTGGGCGAAGAAACAAGGCCTGGCGCGCATGTTCGGTCACAAGCAAGGCGTAGAGACGGTGCATAACATCACCGTCGCTGCGACAGAGTTAGGCGTGGAATACCTGACGCTGTACACCTTCTCCACGGAGAACTGGAACCGGCCGAAAGAAGAAGTAGATGCGTTGATGACGCTGCTCGTGGACACGATCGTCAAGGAGACGCCGACGCTGATGAACAACAACGTGCGGTTACAGACTATCGGCGATATAGACCGTTTGCCGGAAGGTACGAAGAAGAAATTCCTTGGTTGTATCGAGCAAACCAGCAAGAACACAGGGCTGACGATGATCATCGCCCTCAGTTATTCGGCGCGGTGGGAGATTACCGAGGCGATGCGCAAAGCCGTGCAGGCTGCGCAGGCAGGCACCGTGCGCCCGGAGGATGTGAACGAGCAGTTGGTATCATCCCTCATGACCACGGCGCAGATACCGGATCCGGACCTGTTGATCCGTACGAGCGGCGAATACCGCATCAGCAATTTCCTGCTGTGGCAACTCGCGTACAGCGAACTGTACTTTACTGATTGCCTCTGGCCGGAGTTTACCGAAGAAGAGTTCTATAAGGCCATTGTTGATTATCAAAAACGAGAAAGAAGATTTGGAAAGACCAGTGAACAGATTCATTAACATATTTTTAGTCCTGCTGTTGAGCATGAACCTGTCGGCTCAGGAGATTGAATACAGCCTCACCGGCAGCAAGACCTACGAGATCGCTGATATCCAAGTGGAGGGAGCGGACAGCTACAAAGACTTCGTGCTGATCGGTTTCTCCGGCCTGGCCGTGGGCGATAAGATTGAAGTGCCGGGACCGCAGATTACCAAAGCTATCCGGCGATTCTGGAAACAGGGTCTGTTCTCGAATGTGCAGATCAAAGCCGACCGTATCGAAGGCAATAAGATATGGCTCGTCATTGTGCTGGAGCAACGCCCGCGTATCAGCGCAGTGCGCTATGACGGCCTCAAGAAGAGCGAGCGCGAAGATATCGAAGTAAAAGCCGGTATCCGGCAGGGCAGTCAAATGACGCCGAACCTCGAGGACCATGCCAAGACCGTCATCAAGAAGTACCTCGCGGAGAAAGGCTTCCATAACGCCGAAGTCATTGTGCATCAGCAGGCCGACCAAGACCACCCGGGATATGTCAATGTAGTCATCGCCGTGGATAAGAAAGTGAAGACCAAGGTAGGAAAGATATACATCACCGGCAACAAAGCCCTCACGGATCGCCAGATCAACAAGGCGATGAAGAAAACCAACGATAACGACATCGTCAATCTCTTCCGTACGAAGAAATTCGTCACCGAGGAATACGAGAAAGATAAAGTCGCCGTCATCGAGAAATATAACGAGCACGGCTATCGCGACGCATATATCGTTGCCGACAGTGTGGTACCCAATCCCGAAGATCCTACCCGTGTGGATGTCTATATGACCGTCCATGAGGGCGATAAATACTATATCCGCTCTGTCAAATGGGTGGGTAATACCCTCTATCCCTACGAGTACTTGGATGCTACGCTGGGTGTCAAACCGGGTGATGTGTATAACCTCAAGACCCTCAACGAACGCCTCCAGTCGGACGATGATGCAGTCAGCAAACTCTATACCGATCGCGGTTATCTCTTCTTCAACGTCGATCCCGTCGAGGTCAATGTGGAGAACGACTCCATCGACTTTGAGATGCGTATCTACGAAGGCAAACCGGCTACCATCAATGAGGTGAAGATCATCGGTAACACCCGTGTCTATGAGCATGTTGTTCGTCGTGAGTTATATACCAAACCGGGACAACTCTACTCCCAATCGGACATCATGCGTTCGCTGCGTGAGTTGGCGCAGATGGGTCACTTCGACCAAGAGAAACTCGTGCCGGATATCCAGCCGAATCCCGAAGAAGGAACGGTGGACATCGCCTATAAGTTAGAGACCAAGTCCTCCGACCAGATTGAGTTCTCGCTCGGTTGGGGAGCCACGGGTATCACAGGTTCTATCGGTTTGAAGTTCACCAACTTCGCCATCCAGAACCTCTTCAACAAAAAAGCCTACCGCATCGTACCGCAGGGAGAGGGCCAGACTTTCTCTATCAACCTGCGTACGAATGGTATCTACTCCACCTCGCTGTCTCTCTCGTTCCTCGAACCGTGGTTAGGCGGTAAACGACCGAACAGCCTCAGCGCGTCCTTCGCGTTCTACAACCAGACCGGTTATTCGGCGCGTTACCAGAAAGCCTACCAGAACCTGTATAACACTTATTCGAATTATTACTACTACTCCGGCAATAGCAACTACTACCAGCAGTTAGCGGAAGCCGAGGCAGATAAGGACAAGTTCATTCGCCAGTTCTATTTCGCGCTCGGTTACGGTAAGCGTCTGCGCTGGCCGGACGACTATTTCATGTTCTACGGCGAGTTGAGTTACACGCTCTATTGGATGAAAGATTGGCCGTACCTGCTGATTGATAACGGAACGAGCCATAACCTTGCGCTCAACCTGCAGATCAGTCGTTCGTCTATCGACAACCCGATTTATACCCGTCGCGGTAGCCAGTTTACCCTGGGTGTCAAACTCACGCCGCCGTGGTCGCTCTTCAGCAAACAAGACTACTCGCATCTCACTACCTCGGAGAAATACCACCTCATTGAGTACCACAAATGGACCTTCAAGGGCAAGGTATTCACGCCGCTCACGCCGGATAGCAAGTTAGTGCTCATGGCCCGTGCGGAGTTCGGTTACCTCGGTCATTACAACAAACACGCCAAGTCGCCGTTTGAGACCTATTACATGGGTGGTGACGGTATGACCAGTTATTCGACGCTCTCTACCGACTATGTCGCGATGCGTGGTTACTCGGCCGGTTCTCTCACGCCGTACGACCCCCAAACGGGACGAAACATGGGTTATGTCTATAATAAGTTCACCATGGAGTTGCGCTACCCGCTCTCGCTGGAGCAGAGCGCTACCATCTGGGCTCTCGCCTTCCTCGAGGCCGGTAACTGCTTCGCGGAGATCAGCGATTATAACCCCTTCAACCTCAAGCGCTCCGCAGGTGTCGGCGTACGTATCTTCCTGCCGATGTTCGGTCTGCTCGGTATCGACTGGGGATGGGGCTTCGACGATATCAACGGCAGCAAGCAGTATAGCGGAAGCCAATTCCACTTCGTCTTGGGACAAGAGCTGTAAAAGTTTAGTGTTTAGAGTTTAGCATTTAGTGATTATGAAAAAAATTAGTATACTTTTATTCGCAGCCCTGCTGAGTTGTGGCACGGCTTTTGCAAAGGACCAGTCGATAGCGTATATCGACATGCAGTACATCCTGAAGAACCTCGCGCAATACGAGCAGGCGAACGAACAGTTGACGATGCTCTCCAAGCGCTGGCAGAAAGAGATCGACGCCGCGCAGCAGGAAGCGCGCGTCATGGCGACCAACTATCAGACCGAGCAGATCTTCCTCTCCGAGACCATGCGGGCGCAGCGCGAGGAAGAGATTATAAAGAAAGAGCAAGAGGTACTTGAACTCAAGCGCAAGTATTTCGGTCAGGAAGGAGAACTGTACAAGAAGCGCGAAGCGCTGATCAAACCCATACAAGATGAGATATACAATGCCATCCAGGACCTGGCGAACGAGAAACGCATCGAGATCGTCAAAGACCGCTCCGCCGACCCGGCATTGATATACATGTCCTCCAAACTCGATATCTCCGACCAGGTACTACGGAAACTTGGTGCAAAATAAAAACCTTCGGTATGCCGATATACCGGTATCCCGAGATCTCGAAAACAACAAAACAAATTACATAACAATGAAGAAGATTATTATCGCAATGATGCTGATTCTGCCGATGGCAGTCAGCGCACAGAAATTCGGTCACATCAACACGCAAGAACTCTTTGCGCAAATGCCTGAAGTGGCTAAGGTCAAACTGCAGATGGATACTGTTCAGGCGCAGTATGAGAACCAATTGGCTTCGATGAAAGAGGAGTTTCAGAAGAAATACCAAGATTATCAGGCTCAGGAAGCAACCATGGCTGACGCCATCAAGCAGATCCGTCAACAGGAACTGCAAGAGATGCAGCAGCGTATCCAACTGTTCTACCAGACCGCTGAGCAGGACATCCAGAAGAAGCAGCAAGAACTGCTCCTGCCGGTTCACGAGAAGATGGCTAAAGCTATCAAGGCTGTCGGCGAGCGCGAAGGCTACACCTATATCTTCGACTCCGCTGCGATGGTGCATGTCGGCGATGATGCAAAAGATGTAACCCCGGCTGTCAAGAAAGAACTCGGAATTAAGTAATGGCTGACGGCTATCTGGAATCCCATTATGCCGAGTACGAGAAGAAAAAGGCAGAATGGTTAAAAAAGAAAAATTCATATTCCTACAATCATGGTAGAAAAGATTCAAAAGACACTCCGCGATAGCGCTTTCGCGCGTTGGGCCGTCCTCGTGCTCGTAGCATCGATGATGTTCTTCGCGTACATGTTCGTGGATATCCTCTCTCCGCTGGCTTCGCTTTTGGAGCAGTCCCTCGATTGGGACCGCGGTGACTTCGGAACCTATGCGGCCGGAGAATACCTGCTGAACGTCTTCGGCTTCCTCATCCTCGCCGGCATCATCCTCGACAAGATGGGTGTGCGTTTCACCGGTCTGCTCTCCGCCAGCCTCATGGTTATCGGCGCAGCGATTAAGTTCTGGGGAATTTCCTGGCCGGAGGCGAATACCGTCGAGTGGCTCAACGCGTGGTGGCCTGCCATGCCGGGTAGCGCCAAGCTGGCGATGTTCGGTTTCATGATCTTCGGCTGCGGTTGCGAGATGGCCGGTACGACGGTTAGTAAGATTCTCGCCAAGTGGTTCAAAGGCAAAGAGATGGCGCTGGCAATGGGTCTCGAGATGGCGATTGCCCGTCTCGGCGTGTTCGCCGCGATGTGGTTTGCCCCGATGCTCAGTGAGCGTTTTGCGGTCGATGGCGTCAACTCCATCGTGGCTCCGCTGCTCTTCGCGTCTGCGTTGCTAGTGATAGGGCTGCTTAACTTCTTCGTCTTCACCATCATGGATGCGAAGTTCGACCGGCAACTCGTTGCTATCGGAGAGGCTACCGCAGAGAAAGACCCGGAGGATGAGTTCCATGTATCGGACCTCAAGCAGATCTTCAGCTCGAAGATGTTCTGGATCATCGCATTGTTGTGCGTGCTCTATTACTCCGCTATCTTCCCCTTCCAGCGTTTCGCAACGAACTTCCTGGAGGAGACGCTGAGCATCACCAATACCGAAGCGGCGGGCCTCTTCAAGTGGTTCCCGATACTCGCGATGGTACTCACGCCGTTCCTCGGTGCGTTCATCGACTATAAAGGTAAAGGAGCATCGATGATGCTTTTGGGCGCCGTCATCATGATTGCGTGCCACTGCGTCTTCGCCTTCGTTCTGCCGGCATACCCGAGCAAAACCCTCGCTCTTGTCACTATTCTGATACTCGGCGTCAGTTTCTCGCTCGTGCCTGCATCGATGTGGCCGTCCGTGCCGAAGATCATCGATGAGAAAGTGCTGGGTTCGGCGTACTGCCTTATCTTCTGGGTGCAGAACGTAGGTCTGTGCCTCGTGCCGCTGCTGATCGGCAAACTGCGCGTGGCGACCAACGGTTACCTCGTGCCGATGATTGTATTTGCGTCCTTCGGTGTACTCGCGTTCCTGCTGAGTCTCGCGCTGAAGGTAGAAGACAAAAAGAAAAACTATGGATTGGAGCTTCCTAATAAAAAATAAGGAATCGATTCATGTAACAACAGATAGCCGGAAGGTCACTTCCGGCTCTATCTTTGTTGCGCTCAAAGGCGAACATTTCGACGGTAATGACTTCGTGGACCAGGCCCGCAAGGACGGCGCAGCGTATGTGATCTGCGGCGAGAATGCCTTACGCGACTTGCAGGACCTTGCCCGTGCTTGGCGTAGAGAACTGAAAACACCCATCCTCGGCATCACCGGCACCAACGGCAAGACGACGACCAAAGAACTCTGTGCCGCGGTGCTCTCTACGAAGTATAACATCTATTATACCCAGGGTAATCTCAACAACCAGATCGGCGTGCCCCTTACCTTATTAAGTATAACGCGCGCGCACGATATGGCGATCGTCGAGATGGGCGCTTCGCACCCGGGCGATATCAAAGAACTCGTCGAGATCGCCGAACCCAATTTCGGCCTCATCACCAATGTGGGTCGTGCCCACCTCGAGGGCTTCGGTTCGTTCGAAGGCGTCATGCGTACCAAAGCCGAACTGTACGACTGGCTCGTTCATCACGACGGTATCATCTTCCGCAACGCGGATAATCCGTATCTGGCGAAGATGGAAGAAGAGGCGATCGGGCTGCTCGAAGATCAAGAACTCTACCATACCGGCACGATGCCCGAGGGCACTCATCTCGTTGGCGCTTACAATGCGGAGAATGTGTCGGCGGCGCTGTGCGTAGGCCATTATTTCGGTGTGCCGTACGACCAAGGGCTGGCAGCTATTCGTGCCTATGTCCCGTCCAACAACCGCTCGCAACTCATGCAGACCGAGCGCAACACCGTCGTCGTCGATGCATATAACGCCAACCCTACCTCCATGACCGCGGCTATTAATGCTTTTGATACATCACACATCACACATCAAACATCAAACATCAATCATCAATCATCAATGCCGAAGGCCTATATCCTCGGCGCCATGCGCGAACTCGGCGAATACAGCCATCTCGAGCACCAGAACATCGTCAACATGCTGCTCGAGCGCAAGGCCGACAAGGTGCTTTTGGTCGGCGAAGAATACAAGGCCACCACTGCGCCTTACCCCATCTACGACAACGTGGACGCACTGTGCGAAGAACTGAAAAACGCACCTCTGACAGGCTATACGATCCTGCTCAAAGGTAGCCGCAGCAATCAATTAGAAAAAGCTATTCCATTCCTATGACAGAAACATCAAACACCAAACATCAAACATCCACCCTCCTCTGGATCATTCTCGCCGTGCTGCTCGTCGCGCTCGGTGCGTTAGGCTATCTCTATTGGAACCAACATACGGAACTCAACGAACTCGTCGAGCAAATGACCATCGAGAAAGAGGAACTGCAGGAGGAATACGAAGACCTCGCTATCCAGTTCGACGGCTATCAGAACATGGATATCCGCAACGACAGTCTGCAAGACTTGCTCGCGCGGGAACAACAGCGCGTACAGGACCTGCTCGAGGAACTGCGTCAGACCAAAGCATCCAATGCCCGCCGTATCGCAGAACTGAAAAAAGAACTCGCTACCGTGCGCGCGGTCATGAAAGACTATGTGCGCCAGATAGACAGTCTCAATGCGACCAACGCGCGCTTAACCGTTGAGAATGAGCAAGTTAAGAGAGAGAACAAACAGGTTAAAGAGCAGAACACTCAACTCTCAACACTCAACACTCAACTCTCTGAGACCGTCACGCGCGCCGCCATGCTCGAGGTGACATCCTGCACCCTCACCACCCTCAATAAACGCGATAAGAAAACGCGTATGGTGGGCCAGATCCGCAAACTGCAGTTCGACTTCGTCATCGCGAAAAATATCACCTGCGAACCGGGACTGAAGAACCTCTACGCGCGTATCACGGACCCCGTCGGCAACCTGCTCGGCGAGACCGACGAGCACCTCTTCCCCTTTGAGAATCAGGAGATTAACTACACGCTCGTGCAGCAAATCGAGTATAGCGGAGAGAACTACAGCGGCACCTGCTACTGGCCCCTCGCAGAAGCCAAAGAAGGCTATTACACCATCGACTTCTTCTGCGACGGCAACCTCATCGGTTCCTTCCCTTTCCAACTGAAAAAATAATCGATCATACATACCATGGCAAAAACGCTATATAATAGCAAATTTATCACCTTAACGAAAGACGACGAAGGTATTGAACTGGAACTGGGCATATCCGATTCCCCGCTACGAAGCGAGTCCGAATTGGATATGGACTGTATTCTATACACCCCGGATGAGGACGAAGCGATACTCAATCTCATCGGCCGCGTCGAACTCGAGCGGAAGATGGAATGGGGCGAACCCTCCTTTGAGATTGAGAAAGGAAAGATCAACTGTGCCTACGTCCTCAAATACCGCATGCATGTCGATCACGACACCCCTGAAGTAGCTACCTACCCGCAAAAGAAAGGCAAGGAGATCTTCTGGACGATGATGTTCGAATCCATGACAAAGGATATACCCTGCACGCTCGAGTTATACGTCTTCTTCCGCAACTCCATGGGCGATATCCAGCGATTACATCCCCTCGATCATGAGATTCCTATCTGCATCCCGCACGAGTCCGGTCGGGGAACGTACTGCACGCTGCGTGTCGCGCGTAAGGACCGTAAGGCCTTGGACTGCGGACGCTACTATTTTGCCTTCCGTCTGCGCCAAAAGGACGGAACCTATATCGGCCAACCTAAGGTGCTATACATCAACATCGTGCCGGCCAAAGGCTATTCCGTCCAAATAGAATCGAATATGGTGGGTATGGATGCTATCTATCGTCAGATGGCCATGCTCACCAAGCAGAAGATGTTCAACGACAACCGCCAGGCGATGGATCTCCAGCCGACGCCAATCAACCTGCACGCGGCCGTAATGGGCGAAAAGGGTTCGGGCAAGACCTCCTTCGCGCAGGTGCTGTACGATTTCTATTCGGAGAACAAGTTGATTCCCGAAGACAGCTATCTGCATATCGCCGATGCGCGCTATTGGACGAGCGTCATAGGCGAAGATACGTCCCTGGACCACGATTTCTCGATGGCCGGAAACGGCATGTTGTATGTCGAGAACGCCGCTTCGATGATTGCGTCTGATTCGCGCGGAAACAAGTACTACGCTGTGGAGGCGCTCGTGCGCAGACTGCAAAACCCGGACAACGGGCCTGCGGTCGTGCTGGTCGATACGCCGGAGAATATCACGATGCTGCTCTCCGTCGCTAACCTTCGTTCCTGCATCGGGCAGGTATATAAACTGCCCACCCTCGACATAGAGCAGATAACGGTCATCGCCGAGCGCGAATGCACGCGACGCGGATTCACGCTCACCCCGGGCGCAAAAACCGTACTCAGTTCCTATCTCTCTTCCCTGCCTTCTGCCACAACCACGGATGTGAGCGCCCTCATCGACGAGATGATCATGAACATGTCCATGCGCGTCATCAACGGCTCGCAGGAGCTGTTCCAAGACGAGAAGACCCTGAGCGAACTGCGCGAAGAGGATGTGCCGCAACCCAAGATCGGCCAGTACGACCTCTCGCTCAAGAAACTCAATAACCTCGTCGGACTCAAAAAACTGAAATATAACATCGAGTCGCACCTTAACATGGTGCGATTCACCCAACTGCGCCAAAAAAGCGGACTGAAGGCTACCCTGCCGCCGCTCCATATGATCTTCACCGGCAACCCGGGAACGGGAAAAACCACCGTCGCCAGCCTCTTAGGCGAGATATACGCGTCGATCGGCATACTCAAAACCGGTAAGGTCATTGCCGTGGACCGCAAGAAACTCGTCGGTCAGTTTATCGGCGACACCGAAGCCAACACACGCAATGTGCTCCAACAGGCGCACGGTAACATCCTGCTTATCGACGAAGCCTACACGCTCATCGGTGACCCGGATGACAAACGGGATTACGGACCCAAAGTGCTGGATTGCCTGCTCGAAGAACTCGGCAAAGAGCAAACGGACATGATCATCATCCTTGCCGGGTATCCCGAAGAGATGGAGAAGATGCTGAAGGTCAACAAAGGTCTCTCGTCGCGCTTCCCATTTACCTTCCATTTCGAAGACTATACGGAGGACGAACTGTTCGAGATTGCGCTCCGCACCGCCGAGCAAAGCGGCTATACCTTCTCTGACGATGCCGCCAAACGCCTGCGAACCCTCATCCATCGCGAGATGGAGCGAGGCAAGGGGCGGAACAAAGAGCATTTCGGCAACGCGCGCTTCATCACGCGTCTCATCTCATCGCGTATCATCCCGAACATGAGTCGCCGTATCCTCTCGCCCGCTACCGTCGCTTCTTCGCCGCAGCAGCTGTCGCGCATTGAAGCCGTCGATATCCCTACCTCCATCCAAGAAACCGACATGACCATCGACGAAGCCGAGATAAACCGTATCCTCAAGCAGGTGGACGAGATGGTCGGACGCGAAGAGGTGAAGCGTACGCTGCATAACCTCGTCACTATCGCGCGCGCCAAGCAGGCCAACGGCGAGGACCTGAGCGACACCATCCCGCTGCAATGGACCTTCACCGGCTCCACAGGCACCGGCAAGAGCTCCGTAGGACGGCTGTTGGCGCAACTGCTCCATGCCTTCCATCTCATCGCATCGGACAAGATGACGCAACTGCGCATGCCGCAGTCCTCCACGAACGCATGGACGCCCTATGAGATAGACCATATCCTGCGCGACACGATGAAGCAGTCGGGTCAAGGACTCCTCTTCATCGACCTCGACGATATCGCCAACAGCCATATCGACATCCAGTGGCTGCGCTGCAAACTGACGTCCCTCACCGCCGAGATGCCGGGTTCGTACGCCTTCGTCATCGCCGTGGACGACAACCGGCTGTCCACTTCGCCGATAGACATGCCGATCAGCACGTCCACCATCCATTTCGACGACTACTCCGCCGATGAACTGATGGCTATCCTGCGGCAGCGACTCGACAAACATGGATATACCGTCACCGACGAGGCGCTCGAGGAACTGAACCGGCATATTCAGGCGATTTGCAACAACCGCAGCAGCGGTTTCGCCAACGCGCGCACTATCAAGCACGTCTATATAGCCATCACCTCCGCGGCCGAACTGCGCCAGCCGGCCTCGCTGCAACCGACGATCACCAAAGAGGACGTGCAGTCTATCAGGTGGAAGAAACTCAACTCCAACCGCATCGGATTTGGTGCATAATCTTAATTTTTTTGTTTGACATATGTACTACCACTTTGAATTAGAAGACCCCTATAGCGGGGAAAAAGGCCACTTGTACATCCCGGAAGAGATGAGTATTGAGGACTTCTGCCGCGAGTTGCGCTGCGAGATGGGACTGCAATACACCGTCGGTTCGCGCTTCCACTTCATCATCGACAAGCAGAACCGCGTCTTCATGCAGGACGCAGAGATCATCGCGACCCATGTCGATATGCTGTGGGAAGGCGGCGACAGCGACGAAGATCCGGATAAGACGGCGCCGAAGTACCACGAGGAGTACTATTTCCCCGAGGACAAACATACGCTGCAGGACCTCTTCCCGGAAGTCGGCACGAACATCCTGTACGCGCAGGACTACGACCGCATCTATTGCAAGTTAGTCGAGATCTCGCACGACGACGAGGAAGAGTAACAAAAAAAAAGAGGCGCTCGCCTCTTTTTTTAATCCTTCTTCGGACAGGGTTTGCCTTCGGGTCTTGGACCTTTGCCGTCTTTGAACTCCGGTCGTGGACCTTCGTGTTTCGGACCTTGCGGTTTCGGGCCGTGGAAATGTAGTACGCGGGCTACCTGACGCTCGTTCAGATCCTTGCCGAACTTCGCAGCAAACTCCTTATTCAACTTCTCCTTTGCGGCGATAAACTCGCGGTATGTAACTGCGAACTTAGCGGCTTGTTCATCACTCAGATAGAGTTCGTCGGTCAGGAACTTGATATCCATCTCGATACGCTGTTCCTTGGTCATTTTGCACTCTTTTTTGTTCTTTTGGCACTCCGCCTTCTCGGCTTTGGCTTCCTGGGCGCTCATGTTCGCCACCATCATGACGCTCATGGCTAAAATCAATAACTTTTTCATTTTGTACCTCCATGATTTAATAGGGTTCACTACCCCGTCCGCAAGAACCGTGCCAAACTCAAAAATTTATCTCTCTGACTATCAGCCGGTTACATTTTGTTGTACCTTTGCGGCGAAAATGTGATTTTATGGCATAAATTATATGTCGAAAATGTGATTTTTATGTGTAATTGTTTACCTGAAAATGTGATTCTTTACTATGCAACTGCTTGAAAGAAAGATAGATGCGTTTCTGGCGGATGCTGATTGCTTCGCTGGGAATGGAAGCATTTAATTATGTAACGATGATTATCAATCAGTCGAACGAATTGGAAGAATCGGCAACTTGTTCCATTTTGGAACTAGTTCATTTCGACAAGCATAACGCACAATATGCACCGATAGAGGTTGAACAGTTTGACCGCTCACACGATCGGTTTTTGTGCATTGATAATACCGTTTATCATATAGGCGCGTCGCTTAAAGATTTAGGCAAGAAATGGTTTGCATTCAATCGTATGGAGCAAACTACGGATGACCTACTGAGCAAGATGTAAATTAACCTGTGCAAAAATTGCACAACTTTAATAATCCCGTCAGACCTTAGACGTTAAATGGCAGTGACAGGCAAAAAAATCTCTAAAATGACCTGCGTCCTTGCGTATGTCATTTTTTTTTAGTAACTTTGCACCCGAAATTGGGATAGTATGCTACAAGCCATATTACAACGCACAAAAGATTTCATCGCTAAGGCTCCTAAAGAGGACCGAAAGCGATACGGACAGTTCTTCACTTCTGACAGAACTGCTGAATATATGGCGCAGATGTTCCACTTCGATCTCTCCAAACCGGAAATAAAATTGCTTGATGCCGGTGCGGGTACAGGTATCTTATCAGCAGCCGCAGTATGGTCATTGACGCAACGTGGATACGAGGGAAAAATCCACCTCGTTTGTTACGAGACAGATACGCATGTCGTTCCGATTCTTATTGACAATCTGGAATACATGCACCAACATGCGAACCTAACTTATCGCGTGCTGACGGAGAACTACATCACAACGCAGCCATTTGCCGATAATGTCAATCTGTTTGACTTGCGTGAATATCGCTACGACTATATCATTGGCAATCCGCCGTACCTTAAAATTCCGAAAGACGCTCCCGAAGCATTGCACATGCCGCAAGTTTGCTATGGTGCACCAAACCTCTATTTCCTCTTTTGGGCGATGGCTATAAACAACCTCAACGAGGATGGCGAGTTAGTGTACATCGTACCGCGTTCGTGGACTTCCGGCGCATATTTTGAGCGTTTCCGTGAATACCTATTCAAACATGCGACCATTCAAGCCGTGCATTTGTTTGTGAGTCGTGATAAAGTCTTCAGTGAAGAATCCGTGTTGCAGGAAACAATGATCATCAAAATCAAGAAGACCGCCAAGCAACCGGAAACGATAGATATATCTTCAAGTTCCACCGCTGACTTTATCGACCTGACACATTTCCAAGTTCCGTATAGTACTGTGGTTGCGCACAACCATTATGTCTTCCTGCCAACCAACAATGAGGAAGCCGGAGTGTTGGCGCGTGTGAATGCTCTTTCTGATACGCTCAAAACGCTACAAGTTCCCATGCACACAGGTCTTGTGGTGGATTTCCGTGAACGTGAAGTACTCAAAGACGAAGAAGAACCGGAAATAGAAACATACCCACTCTTCTATTCGTCACACATTAGCAAAGATGGTCAAATAGTATGGCCTGTAGGCAAGTCTGGTGAGTATATCCATACTGATCGTGCCGGACTCTTGCAATCCAACTCCAACTATATCTTTGTCAAACGCTTTACGTCTAAGGAAGAACCGCGCCGCTTGCAATGTGGTGTGTATCTCTCCAGCCGTTATCCCAAATACAAGTATATCAGCACGCAGAACAAAATCAACTTCATCGAGTGCAAGTCTTTAGATATGTTGTACGGTGTTTATGCGTTGCTGAACTCGACCTTATACGACCAGTACTACCGCATTCTGAATGGTTCTACGCAGGTCAACTCCACCGAGATAAATGCCATGCCTATTCCGCCTGCAAGCACTATCAGTAAAATAGGCGCAGAGTTATCTGGCAAACCGCTTACTACCGCTTACTGCGATCAAATTGTAGAAAAATGGATATAAAAGTTTCTGTCATCAAATCCGTTCTCAAACAGATCGGTATGCCTAAAGCACAGCAAGCCGACCTTTGTGCGTTGACCATTTTGAGTATGGCTAATCTCAAGCCGAACACTCCGTGGAAGAAAGCACAGGCAGAGTGGAGTCGTATTCACGATGTCATTGCATTCTCAAACGCCAACTATGGCACCACATACGCAGAAAACTCCCGTGAGACCTTCCGCAAACAAGCTATGCACCATTTCCGCACGGCAGCTATCATTGAAGATAACGGCATGGCAACTAATAGCCCCAACTATCGCTATCGTCTTACCGATGAGTTCTTGGCGGTGGTGAAGGACATCAACCCACGAAACGTAGCCAAGAGCAAAGCATTGCAAGAGTTCTGCAAGAAGCACCAGAGTTTGACCGCTTTGTATGCGTCCAAAAAGAAAATGCAGAAAATGCCGGTACAAATTAACGGCATCGCACTTTCTTTGAGTGCAGGAAAGCACAATGAATTGCAGAAAGCAATCGTTGAAGAGTTCGCTCCACGCTTTGCGCCTCATTCGCAATGTCTATATCTGGGAGATACCACCGAGAAAGACTTGGTTAAGGAAGTGGACAAACTCAGCGAACTCGGCTTTGCCATCACTCTTCACGACAAGATGCCGGACGTGGTTCTGTACCGTGAAGATAAGAATTGGCTCTATTTTGTCGAAGCTGTGACTTCCGTCGGACCGATGTCCCCAGCACGTATCATGGAGATTCAAGACATGACCAAAGATGTCAAAGCAGGAAAGATCTTCGTGACCGCTTTCCTCGATTTCGATACTTACAAACGTTTCTCCAAAGAACTTGCTTGGGAAACGGAAGTGTGGATTGCAGATATGCCAGACCACATGATTCACCTCAATGGTGATAAATTCTTAGGGCCCAGATAATCTTGTGCTGTCACGCAGTAGTACACCATGGAGAGAAAGAAGCTGCGATGCAGGCTATCATTCGGCAAGTAGCGCAAATGACAGCCGGAGTAGCCGGTGTACGCGATCAAGATTTAGTGGTGGATCCTATTCTCAAATCCGACTTTCAATCGCGTGGAGACTACGGCGATGTGGGACGTGCCAGCGATTTTCAATCATCGTTTATCGGTACGTTCAATCGCTATTTCGGTTCATCGGAAGATAAGATACCTTGGGTATCCGCTATACCGACCATGCTACTAACAAAGCCTTGTGGAAAAACTTCAGGGATTTGTTTAGCTAAAATTTCCAACGATTACGCGCTCCTAACAAGGAGAAATTTTGTACTATTATGCAACAGTATCACCGGTAAAACCCATTTTTTGCCGCAATAATCACTAAAATGTAAAAAGGAAGCACCCATAGGGTGCTTTTTTTGTTCGAGGGGTGAATTTTACCGATTTTTGCTTAAAAAGTACTATTTTGCACCACTTTTTGTACTTCGAGAAGGGTTTTTCTTATTCATTTCCTTCTCTTTTATCGACCTTTTCTCTTCCTTTGTTTTTACCGGCTTTTTAGCTCCAAAATGTGTCTTTTGATATTTCAAATAAAAGTATTACCTTTGCACGAAAATTCAGAGCTAACCTGAGCAAGTTAATGCACGATATATAGAAAAGTAAACTCAAAACACGGAATTGTAGGTATAGTAGAAAAGACTAACTAAATACAGCGCGTCCAGCAGAAATAATGAGCAACGGGGCTTTCTGCGAGTCTTCTCGGTCTCAATGCTCAAAAAGGAAGACGCGATGCGCCATAATTCACAACAATTATGACGCTATGTATTCAAAGTCCTGCAAGGCAGGCAAGTGAGAAACGCACGAGAGTGCGGAGGAACGCGTATCGCGATGTAGCAATCGAGTATTACGCACGTAATTCATCATCCGTTTTGGCCATTACGCATCGTCATTGGCCGGATCAACCATGGAGTTCACAACCCGAATTGGCGCGGATTATAAGCGCAGAACTGGGTTGGGAATTGGACTATCGTTCCCTTTCCAGACAACTGCGATGGGTTCATCGGTTCGATGCTTCCGTTCGAAATCGTATCTTCGAATTGCTCGGAGATAAGGCTCTTTATGCCCCTGATTTTCACTGGGATGCAGTTTGTGGCAGATGGAATTTAGTATGTCAACAAGAAGTAGTACCTTTGTCGTCGGAATTGGCTCACAACACGTTTCGTCACTCTGTGACTCAGATAGGTTGCCGCAATTCCTCCTCTTCCCAAGGATTAAAAATCCTCGGGAGCCCTAAAAAAATCAATTAAACGACTATGGAAAGCGAGAATTTAACGATTATCGAGCAGTTAGAGAAGTTACGTATCACGAGCAGTTCGGAGATTCCGCCGCATGAGTTCTTGTACACCTGGAACGGAGTGCCGTGCTACGCACGGGGTGAGTTGGTAGCGGTGACCGGTAAGGCGAAAAGCGGTAAGACGTACCTTAACTCAATACTGATGGCGGCGGCCGGAGTGCAGGGCACAGAGAGCGGCGAATCCCATTCGCCTGAAATAAAAGAAAGAAGCCGGATACTATCCGGCACAACAGACAAAGCTATTCTCGGGCTGAAGCGGATACGGGAGAAGCCGTTGCGGGTGGTGTGGATAGACACGGAGCAGAGCGCGGACAGCACGCATGAGATATTGCGTGACCGCATCGGTGCGATGATGGGTGTGGAGGCGAGCGAGGAGGCGTATCACGTGTTTAACCTGCGTCAGATACGCTGGCAAGACCGCATGACGCTGGTGTTAGCGGCGATAGCGATATGTATGCCGGACTTGGTGATTTTCGATGGTATACGCGACGTGGTAGGCGATATCAACAACTACGAGGAAGCGCAGAACACGATTGGTCAGTTGCTAAAGGTAGCATCGGAGTACAAGACCTGTATCGTATGCGTACTGCACCAGAACAAGGCGGCAGAGGATAAGACGCTCCGCGGGGCATTAGGTACAGAGTTGCAGAACAAGAGTTTTGAGACGTACGAATGCAAGAAAGATCCGGAGACGCGTATCTTCAGCATCCAGCAGACGGCCACGCGCAAATACGACATGCCGAACAAGATCCAGTTCTGCGTGGACAAGAAGGGGTTGCCGGTGACTGTTGGGAGCGACTCCGGCCTGACGTCCGAAGCACAGGACAAAGAGACGCAGGGAGGCGGTTTTAACAGCGAGTACGTAGGAGCAGACGGGAAGATTGACAAGACGAAGTTGTTCGGGTATATACTACAAGGAGGGAGAGAGATGAGCCTTGCCCAATTACGTCAGGTGATTATGAACGTCGCCAACGTACGTAGCTTTAACTTCGCGTTCAAACTAATAGAAGAAGCCCGTCTGCAAGGGATAATCCAGCCGGCGGAAATCGAAGGCAAAAGCGGCTACCAACTAAGCCCCTAAAGCTCATTTTTGACGAGGTCCCTGTTCGTTTAGTACTGTTAGCCCCCCTATAGAGGGGGGTAACGTACGTACTAAAGAACGATAGGGGGACCTGTCAAACGCCGGATGGAGTCTGGGTCGGAGCAACGCTCCCCGCGGCTCCTTCCGTTCGAAGTGCCAAGTCAAGGCACTTCTCCATGGCACAATGGACGACGTAAACCGGCATACGATGCCGGGCTAATAAACGAAAAGAAAGCAGCCGGACAGGGACCGTACAGAGACGTCCGTAATGGTCGCGAGATGGTCGCGGGTTTAACAGCAAAAAGAAAGCAAAGAATCATGAAAGTAGAGTTAATCATTCCCATTGACAGCCTACGAGGCAAATTACGGCAAGACGGGTTTTACTTCCGGAAGTACAGAGGTCAGCAGATCGTACAGAAATGTCCTGACCGATCGAAACACGTCAAGACGGAAGACGAAGCGGCTAACCAGCGTCGGTTTGCGGCTAAGTACGCAGGGAAACGGAAACGCGAGATGGCATCTCGCACAACAGACGACGTTAATCGGCATAGCATGCCGGAAAATAAACAAAATATTAACCCGCCGGATACTATCCGGCACTAACAGACAAAGCGTATGGCAAAAGTAACAACGATGTCAGGAATTGCGTCCATATCGGGGCGCTTGGGAAACTACTGTTTCCGCACGATGAAGAAATCGGGCAAGGTGTATATGCACACATTGCCGAGTAAGAAACAAGGTCCGGCGAAAGCGCCGAGTGCTGCGATGATAGCACAGCGCGAGCGGTTCAGTGCCATCACGAAGATGGTAGCTCAGATGCGCAAGAACGGGACAAAGAAGACCAGTCAGCAACTGTGGAAAATTGCTACCGAAGCCTATGATGCAGCACATCAGTAAAATCGAAATCGCCGAGCGGCTGGACGAGGTGCTCGGTGCGCAAGTCGGTATGGAAGGCCTCAACACCTTGCTCTACGGATGGACGCGAAAAGACCCGCAACGGCGGACGAATATCAGCCACCGGCGATGGTTGTACGGCTACGAAGTAAAGGAACTGAGCGCCTATGCGGGCTATGACTTACGCCCGCGGAAGTACAATTCCATTTGCGAAGCAGAATAGTTGCCCAAGTCGGAAATTTTTCGTACCTTTGTATCGTCTTTTGGAAAGATAGGATAATGACCAACCGGGGCGCCTATCGCCTGCCCTCAGTCTCGGTAAGTCAAAAAGGGACATTCCAAAAGACAGCCGGCTTTAACAAGAGTATTAACCATTAAACCTAAACTGACATGGCAAAGATTAAGCCTATGGCGCTCATCGAGAGTATGAGCAAGAAAGTGTGCGAGCACAGCGATGTGTATTTCCGCACCAACAAGCAGACCGGAACGACTTACACCGGTAAGCTTTGCAACCCGTCCACGCAGGAACCGAGTGCAGCGCAGACTGCCGCGAAAGCGCGTTTCGCGAAGGTAGTAGCAGCCGTACGGACGATCCTGACCGACCCGACGGAGAAGGCCAAACTGAAGGCTGAGTTCAAGGCACAGACTAAGATCGGTTCGCTCTTCGGCTACGCGATGCACAAGCTGAACAGCAACTACGATGCAAACGGCGACCCCGCTTAAACTAAGGCTCGCGCGACTACGGGCACAGCCCTTGTAGAGCGCTACGCCTTGTTCTACGCTCTCCCCACTGCAACTCTGCGAGTTACATCGGGGACCCCGGGAAAAATAAATAAACTCAAAAAACAACCATTATGACCAAAAATCAGATTCACAAAATTTGCGTGACCCTCGCGACGGCTATCGTGACGTGTGTCGCTATCGGGCTGGGACTGACGTCTTGCAACGTCACCCGGACGATCACGAATCAGAGTGAGTACTACCAACGTGGTGACACCTCCGTGGTCATCCAAACGAAGACCATCGAGACCTACGATGCGTCGAAAAAGCTGTAAGCGCGCTCAAAAATGAGCGCGAAATGCACAACAACATTATTAACCCTTTAAACCTTAACGAATTATGGCAAAAGTTAATTGGAGTGCCGGTATCGACAGCGTATCCGGAGCACTCGCCAAACCGACCAAGAACGGTCATCACAACTGTGAGAAAATGCTCCTGGGCACTCACCGCGTAGCGGCCACCACGAGCGACACCTGTAACCGCGTGTATATCCGCCGCAAGGTGGAGCGCTCGACCTCGCCGAAGGCGAAAGAGCTCGCAGCTCGCTCGCGCTTCACGGAAGTGAGCGCAATGGTTCGTACGCGCAGCAAGGACCTGATGCAGATCGCAGCCGACCAGGCGGCCTTCCTCGCACAGAAGGACACTGCCGGTGGTATCAAGACCATGAAAGCATGGTACTGGTCCGTCTGTGGTCAGGAGTACGACCAGCAGCACGGCAACGCTTGATCTAAAACTTCGCGTGACTCGCAGCACAGCCGCTCGATTACGCCTACGTTTTGATCTACGCTCTCCCCACTGCAACTCTGCGAGTTACATCGGGGACCCCATTGAGGAAAGAGATCTCTTCGGAGGTCTCTTTTT
>JAEEGL013129444.1_pt1 | contig 48553 bp, 44 predicted proteins | sample 9134231 | NCBI WGS metagenome assembly JAEEGL01 (sample SAMN16246548, study PRJNA631951) | gut metagenome | biome: gut microbiome; feature: rumen; material: fiber-attached | host: Bos | place: Iran: Karaj | collected 2018-10 | reverse complement strand
GTGATAAATGCGGCTACGAAAATGTTAAACATGCAAATGTATGTAAGAAATGTGGTAATGTATTTAAAGCTCAATTAAAATCATGTCCTAAATGTGCTAAAAGAAATGATATTAATGCTAATAGATGTGTTAGTTGCGGTTATAGATTTGATAAAAAAGAAGCTTCTGTTTGGGTAAATTTGGGTATTTCAATAGTATTTGTTATTGCTTCAATTATATTAGTATTAATGAATAAAGAATTTATTTATGAAAAAGTCAATTGGGGAATGAGAATATTTGCTATTGTTATGATTGTATTTATAATTTTAAATACTTTAACTTATGGTAGAAAAGACATTGCTAAGTTACCTGGTGATGAAGGAGAAATTATAAATGAAAATGTTAGACATTTTAATTTAAGTACTTTAATCTTAATACTATTAACTATAGTTGTAATAATAGCGTGTATTGTTTGTTATTTTATATTTTATAAATAATTAACTTGTATTTATTATAATATCTTTTATAATAATAAAAGTTTGTAGGTGATTAGATGGAAAGATTACAAAAAGTTATTGCTAATAGCGGTTATACTTCAAGAAGAAAAGCTGAGGAATTAATATTAGCTGGTAAAGTATCTGTTAATGATGAAATTGTTAAAGAATTAGGTACTAAAGTTAATGATGATGACGTTATTAAAATAGATAATAAATTATTAAATAAAGTAGAAAAAAAGGTTTATTATTTATTAAATAAACCTTGTGGATATATATGTAGTTTAAGTGATGAAAAGGGTAGAAAAGTAGTTACTGATTTAATAGAAGGAGATATTAGAGTATATCCTGTTGGTAGATTAGATTTTGATACTACTGGTTTATTAATTCTTACTAATGATGGTGAATTAACTAATATATTAGCTCATCCTTCTAATAATGTAGAAAAGACATATAAAGCTACTATTGATGGTATTTTAAATGTAGATGAAATATATAAATTAAAAGATGGAATTGTTATTGATGATATTAAAGTAGTTCCTACTAGAGTTAAAGTTAAGAAAAAAAATCTTAATAAGAATAAACAAATAGTTGAAATATCAATAGTAGAAGGTAGAAATCATATTGTTAAAAGAATATTTGAAAGTATAGGTCATCCTGTTATAAAGTTAAAAAGAATTAGATATGGTAATCTAAATGTAGATGATTTAAGATATGGTGAATATAGAGAATTATCTTTAAGAGAAGTTAAGGAATTATATGCATTAAAAAAATAAGACATTGTCTTATTTTTTTGTTTTTATTAAGCGTTATCTCCTGATTCTTCAGCAACTTCTTTAACATCGATTGCTCCTACTGGGCAAGAATCGATAGCCTCTTGAATAGATGTAGCAACTTTTCCTTCAGCGTCAAGTAGATTATCTTGTGATTTAGCACTAGATAAACCAGAGTCATTAAAATCGAAATGTTCACCATCAACTGCTACGCATGCGCCACATCCTATGCATTTAGTTTCGTCTACACATAGTTTTTTCATATTCATCCCTCCGTATTCATTATAATATAAATAAATATAAAAAACTATAAAAAAATTATTAAATATGATATCATTATAAATGAGGATAGGATGTGTCGCTATGCAATCAAGAATGAGTAAATATTACAATAGTGATGAACTGAATAATGAAAATGAGGATAGAGTTCTAATTAGTAGATCTAATAAGAATAAGGAACTATATAAAGAGGTTGGAAATCTTGAAATAGAAAACTATGATTCTAATAATAATTATTCTGTTATAGGTACTGCTAATAATGAAATTGACATTGATAAAATTAAAGATATGTTAGATAAGAAATATAAGGAAGAACCAAAGAGTAAGAGTATTGGAGATGCTACTCAAATTGATTTGCCTGAGATTAAACTTGACGAGACACGAGAATATGATATTAATGTTATTTTAAAGAAAGCTAAAGAACAAAAAGAAATTAATTATGAAGAAGAAAGAAAGATGAAACTTCGTAATACACAATATGATATTTTAAAGAATTTAGATATAGAAGAACATGATGAAGATGAGGAAGAAGATTCTTTAGAAGAATTACATGAAGAAGAGAAGAAGAAAGCAAAAGAAGATAAGTTAAAGGAATTAATAGATGAAGTTGAACCTTTAGGACAAAGTGAAGAAGAAGATACAGATTTGGCTTTAGATATATTGAGTGATTTACGTGGAGATGCCGATGATACTAAGCAAATTGGTGCATTAGAGATGGAAGAAGACGAAGATAGTAAAGCTAATACTAAAATACTTGAAACTAAAGATATTCCTAAGGAATTATTTGAAGAAACTGATGAATTTACAAGAACAGATATTATAAGTGATGATGAAGAAGAATCTGATGACAATGAGGAAGAAACTGAAGAGATAGAAACTGTTGAGATAGATACAACAGAATTAGATACAGCAGAATTAGATACTAAAGATATGTCATTTACTGATAAAGATATGTTTAAGACTGAGGATTTTGAAGATTTTGCTGATATTAAATCTAAAAGTGGTATTTTAATTAAGATATTAGTAATAATAATAGTAATTGCTATTTTAGCTATTATAGTATATTTTGTTAATGATAAGTTAAATTTAGGACTATTTTAATAGTCCTTTTATACTAGTTTTATTTATCATTTTGTGATAATATTTATTTATGATGTATTGTGGGGGATTCTAATGGAAAAGATTATGATTAATGAGATACAATACGAAGTAATTGTTAATGAAAGAGATGCTATAGATAAAGACATTTTAAAAGAAAAAATAACCGACTATTTTGATAATTATGATTATATAGTTGGAGATTGGGCTTATGGAAAAGTTAGATTAAAAGGTTTTTATGATAGTAAAAATAAAAATTGTAAAAAGTTTAATGATATTGCTCATGTAGATGATTATATTAAGAATAACTGCGCTTATGGGTGTAGATGGTTTGAATTGAAAAAATGTAAGTAATGTCATATTGAAAATGCAGTGGGGGTTTGTTATAATTATATAGAATAGGAAGGGATTGCGTGTGCCAGAAAAGATTTCACTCTTGAAGGAATCTGGCGAGAAATTGAATTCTAATATTGTTTCAATTTTTATGATTCCTGAGACAGGCAAAAGATATATTATTACAACTGAAAACGCTGTGGATCCTCATGGACTCACTGTTTTGCATGTGAGTGAAATTCATGACCATACCCTTGTAAAAGTAGAAGAAGATGAAGAATGGTCTGCTATTAAGACTATTATGAGAGCTATTATTTCTGGCAATGTAGGTTCTTATCAATATTTATCTACTATGCAAACAGCTAAGATAGATAATGTTTATTCTAGAGATATTTCTGTTTCTTCATCAGCTGCTAAACAAATGACTGATAATTATAATGCTGCTGATAAAGTTGCTTCACCAACTGCAGCAAATAGTGCTCCTTCTGAGGATGCTGTGGCTGCAATAACTCCTGGTGGTGCAAATGTTCCAACTTCATCTATATTCCCTAATGGTGGAGTTAAACCAACGGAAGAAAATGAAATAAGTCCTGGTATTGCAGATATGGCTGCACAGGTTAATCCTATTGCTTCTCCGCAAACTGTTCAAGCTGCTTTACCTGAAGATACACATTTAACTGCTGCAAGGCCAGCACAAGTAGTGGCTACTGATCAAGTAGCAGCAGCTGTTCAATCTGTTCCTATACAACAATATTATCAACAACCACAATATGCTCAACCTATGCAAGGTGGAGTGGTTGATGCTAGTCAAATGGTTAGACAACAACAATATGGAGCAATGGATCCTAGTATAAATTCGCAAATGAGTACAATGGGAGTTACTGCTGGTTATGGAACAATGGCTCCTGCAGATAATTCTGTTTATGCTTATGCACAACCTGCAGTTAATCTTGATGCTATTATTGCTGAAGCACAAGAAAAGTTTAATGAAAGTATAAGAACTTTAGTTTATTCTATATATGAAAAAGTACAAAATGAGGGTGTTACTAAACAAGTTGTTCAACAAACAGTTCAACAAATGCAACCTGTTATGCAACAAGCTGTTCAAACTATTCCTACACAACAATATCAACAACCTCAATATGCACAACCAATGCAACAGAGTCAACCACAGTATGCACAACCAATGTCGTATACTCAACAGATTCCTGTTGTTAATGCATATCCTCAAGGATATCAACAACCTATGTTGGTATCAGCAATAAATGATAATAGACAATAAATAATCTGGTAACAGATTATTTTTTTTGCTTAAAAAAAGAGTTATATTTCTGTATTAATAACTCCTTCAATTTCTGGTATTTCTTGTTTTAATGTTTCATATAATCCGTTTTTTATTGTCTCATCGGAAAATAGACAAGCGGCACAGGCACCTGTTAATTTGACGTATACTATTTTATCTTTATATTTAATAAATTCTACATCGCCACCATCCATGTTAAGATATGGTCTAATGTCTTCTAGAACTGTTTTAATTTTGTTTTCTATGTCTTTTTCCATAAAAATCACCTTTAATATTATATCTAAATTATTATTTGGTGTAAATGAATAATTATGATATAATACATTACGAGAGGTGGAATAATGCCAAATATAGAGGTAGGAGGCATTGTTAAGGGTAAGGTCACCGGTGTAGAAAATTATGGGATATTTGTCCTTGTTGATAATAGTTATACAGGTTTAATACATATATCTGAAATATCAGATAATTTTGTTAAGAATGTATTTGATTATGTAAATGTTGATGAAGATATTTATTCTAAAGTAATAGCTATTGATGAAGATAATAAAAGATTAAAATTATCAATTAAAAATTTTAACTATCGTACAGGAGAAGATACATTTAAAGATGATGTTAATGGCTTTAAGCCCTTACAGGAAATGCTACCTAGTTGGATAGAAGAATATAAATTAAAAAATAATTTGTAGTTCTATTAAGAAACTGTTAATCAGTTTCTTTTTTCTTTATAATTAACTCTTGATATGATATAATTTATAATAGGTGAAGAATATGAAAAGGGGAAACTTAGTATTAGAAAATGTACCTAAATTAAATACTTTTGTATTAATGGCTAAATCTAATGAACTATTAATTAATTATGTTAATAAAATTTCTAATAAAAAAGTTAGTTCAATGAAGTTTGAATCTGATTTTGATTGTGTTTCTCTAGATCTTTTATATACTTCATTAAAAGTAATGAATAATAATGATAAGATTACTACTAAGGAATTTAATAAGTTAGATAAAGATGAATTAAAATATTATATTAAGAGATTAAAAGGAATGAAATCTGTAACTAGTCAAGTTCCTACTATAAAGAAAGAAGAACAATTAATAAGTTATATTAAGAATGCTTTATTAAGTGGTTCTTATGTAGTAAATACTAATAATACTGTTAGATTTGATAATGGTTTAGTAGTTGATTCTTTATGGTTAGTAGATTTTGCTAATTTTATTGTTAATTCTTTATATTTAAATGCTAATTTATCTGATGATAGTAGAGAATATGTTTTTAGAGTAATAGAATTACCAAAAGATAGTGATATTAAAGATTGTAAAAAATATATTAAGAGTATTAAATTGTATGAATATAGTGTAAAGAAAGATAGTAAAGGTCTTATTGGTTATAAAGACGTTATGTATTTAAAAAATATTCTTTCTGATATTAAGAAATATGATTTTAGAAAATTGAAAACTATTAATAGTTTATTATCTAAAGAAGGATATAATTTATCTATTAATAAATTAAATGTAGTATTAGATAAGAATGATAAATCAAAAGTAGAAAAATTATTTAATGAAGAATATTATGATGCTTTAGTTGATTATTTAAAAGATATTTATATATGTAATGATAGTAGTTCTAGAAAGAATAAGAGTAGACTACTAGATACTTTAGAATATTTAAGGAGTATTGCTCATGCATATATGGCAAATTATTCATTAGATGAATGTAGAAGATTATTTGATGCAGATATTAATAAAGATGAATTATTAGGTGTATTTGCTATTGCTAATTTCTATATTTATTATGTTTATGATGAAAAGTTCTTAGATGATTATTTTGATTATGAAAAATTAGATTTAGATAAGTTAAAACCATCTATTATTGATTATGAAACTAAAGAATATAAAGATATTATTAATAAGTTATCTGATTATAATAAAAAGATGGTTAGTTTAAATAGTAAGATTAATGATTGTTTAAGTAATGATTTAAAAACTAAGCGAGAAATGTATGAAAATAGTAAAGTATTAGGAGATGCTTGTAGAGAATTAGAAAGTGTTGTAGCTAATATTAAAAAATATAGAGAAATGTTAAACTATGAAAAGAATACTAATTTGAGTTTAGCTAATATTAATAGAAGTAAAGTAAGATATATAAAAGAATCTATTATGGATGGTATGTATTATTTTGATAGATGTAAAAAATTATTAGTATTTGATTCTTATAGTGAAACTAATATTCAAAAAGATTTTCATTTAGAAATAAAATTAGTAGATTTTATAAATGTTTTATTATCAGATTATAATAAAAATTTAAGAATAGACTTTTATTGATAGGCATTGCCTATCTTTTTCTTTTATTGCAATATATTTTTATGTTATAATGATTATGAATATAAAGGATGTAGTGCTATGGCTAATGGTGTTGTTCGTGTAGAAAAAAAAAGAACTAGTTTCGTTGGACTTATAATATTATTTTCAGTAATAGTAAGTATTTTTTGCTTTGGTCTATATTATTATATTCAAAATCCTCAAAAGGTAAAAGCTTTTTTTAGAAAAGATGAAGTATATATTGATGAAAAGACTGATTCTAAAGGTAATGTTATTATAGGTAATAATGCTTTACTACCGGTAGAATTTGATCATAAAAAAATATATTCTAGTAGATATGGACTAACTGTATATATTGAAAGTGTAGAAAAAGCTAATAATGGATATACTGTAAATGTATTATTTGAATCAAATTCAGGTTTAAGTTATGCAGATGTAAAAGTTAATGATATTTTAATAGATGGATATTCTATAGACACAGGTTTAAAAGCTAGCATTAGAGAACCAAATGAAAAAGTTACTAAGAGTTTCTTTATTAAAAAACAAACGATGGCAGAGTTGGAAATGACTCGTTTTACTAGAATATCTATGTATTTCCATACTGATTTTAATGAAGATAAAACAAAGTTCGAAGATTATTTTGGTAATGCTGAAATATTTACTTATGAAAAAGTAGATAATAGAAAAAAAGGACTTATTACTGTTTCTACAAAAGATAATTTGACTGTTTATTATTATAAGTTATTACAAGATAAAGAATTCTATTATTTATATTTTATATTTAAAGGAGCAAATATTAATTATAATCATTATGTACAATTAAAAAGATTAATTATTAATGAAGAAATATATAATTATGATAGTAGTTTTGAATTATATATAAGATGTTATTCTATGAAACAGTTTTATTTGAAAATTCCAAGGAAAGATTTTGACGAAATAAATAGTTTCCGTATTTCATTTTTTGTTGTAACTGATGAAAGTGAAGATTATAGTAATAGAACTGTTTATATAACAAATTCTAATATGATTAGAATTAAGGAGGTGGCTTATTAATGAATCAATGTGATAAATGTGGAGCAATTCTTGGTAGAGATGAACTAGTATGTAAGAATTGTGGAAATCCTGTTAATAATCAAGGTTTTACTTCTGGTTATAATAATAATTATTATCCTGGGGCTTCATTGAAGAGTATGGTAGAAAATACAGGTACATTTAATCAACCACAAGATAATTATAATAATATGGGTAATAATATGTTCATAGGTAATATGGGTGGACAAAATAATAGTAATAATAAAAATAGTGGTAAAAAATTTAATTTAAAAGAATTAGGCGATAAAAAAATAGTTATTATTGCTTTAATTGGTTTATTAGTTGTTGCTTTAATATTTATTATATTTGGTAATAAGATATTTGGTTCTAGTGGAGATCCTGTTGATACAGGTGATACATTTGAATTAAAGACTCCTACTATTACAAATCCTCCTATTGATCCAGAGCCAAATCCAAATCCAAATCCTAATCCAAATCCAACCCCTCCAGATCCAGAGCCAACTCCTCCAGATCCAGAGCCAACTCCACCGGAACCAGAACCGGAACCAGAGCCTCAACCTTCTAATTTTGTTGAAGTTTCATTTGAGAATTATTCATTTGAAATACCATTAGACTATAATGGTGCTATATATGAAAAAGAAGGTAGAAAAATATTATATGTAACTTCTAAGAGTGGTAATTGGGGTGGAGCTATTAATATAGAAAAAGGTTCTTATAATCAAGTAGTTAAGAGTAAAGAAAACATTAAAAATAATTATGAATCTCAAGGATATAGTGTTAATACTATTAGAGAGCAAAAGGTTGGTAGTTTAACATTCTTTGTATTAGAGATATATGATGATGAATTTGGTAATGGTATTGCTGCATTTACAAGTGCTGGTACTAATCAAGTATTCTTTATTACAGTATATACAGATGATGGTAAAGTTGATTATAATGCTTTAGGTATTTTATCTAATTTAATATATAGAGCTAAATTAAAAGCACAAGGTTATTAAGAGAATAGTATTATTCTCTTTTAATATGTATTCTTTTATGTTATTATACTTAGCATGGAGGATTTAGTATGGAAGAAATATGGTTAGATTTATATTATAAAGCTAAAGAAGCATTGAATTCTAAAGAATTATCACCTTTTATTACAATGGGTACTAATGCTTGTGTTATAAGAACTGTATCAGGAAATATTTATACTGGTATTAATATAGATACTTTTTCTAATTTAAATAGTTGTGCTGAAAGAAGCGCTGTTACTAATATGATTAATCATGGAGAAAAAGAAATAGATAAGATTGTAATAGTTAATGAATTAGAAGAAGTTATTAAACCTTGTAAAAAGTGTTTGCCTTATTTATTAGAATTATCTTCTGAAGGTAATGATATTGAAATACTAACTGATGTTGCTCCAATTAAAATAACTAAATTATATAAACAATTGCCTAGTTGGTGGGGAACTTTGCGAATTAAGAAATAGTTTATTTACAAAGAACTGTAAATCGGTTCTTTTTTATTTGACACAATACATGTATAAATGATGTATAATGTAATCATAGAGGAGAGTATGATATGAGACCACAAAAAGAACCAATACATATTAATGCTAAACATGGTGACATTGCCGAATACGTTTTGTTCCCTGGTGATCCATTAAGAGCTAAGTATATTGCTGATCATTTTTTAAAAAATGTCAAACAAGTTACTGATGTTAGAAACATGTTAGGATTTACTGGAGAATACAAAGGTAAAAAAATAACAGTAATGGGTCATGGTATGGGTATGCCATCAGTTAGTATTTATGCTTTTGAGTTATTCTATTATTATAATGTACAAAAAATTATTAGAATAGGTACATGTGGTGTATGCAGTAAAGAAGTAAATATTCCAGAAATAATAGTTGCTGATAAGATATTCACTGAATCAAATTGGGGATTCCAATATGATGGCAGTACTAATAGCTTAGAATATCCTTCAGCTGAATTATTAAGAACTATTGAAGAGAAAGCTCATGAAAAGAATTTAAAAATTCATGAAGGTACTCTTATTACAAGTGATATCTTTGGGCCTTATGGTAATGATGATGAACAAATCGCTAGAGTTCCAAAAGATTTAAAAGTACTTGGAGAAGAGATGGAAGGATTTGCATTACTTCATTTAGCATACAAATTTGAAAGACAAGCTGCTGTAATAGTAACTGCTGTTGATTCTAAATTTACTGATAAAGTTGTAAGTTCAGAAGAAAGACAAACTTCTCTAGATGATATGATATCACTAGGATTAGAATCTTTAATAGACTAATTCTATTTGATATAGGGGAAAAGTGTGAACTGGCACTAGTTGCCTAGATAAAAGAGACTTTAAAGTCTCTTTTATTGTGTTATAATATGGGCAGGTGGTTTTATGAAGACAATATTAGAAAAAATTAAATTTAATAATCTTTTAATAAAAGATCTTGTTGGTGATGATAGTGTTTTTATAATGAAGTTAGATAATTATGAAATTATGTTTTATGATTATGATATAGATAATGATTATGATTTAAGAAATAGAAATATTTATAAATTAGATGAATTTAAGATAGAAAAAGGTAATGTAATTGTTACTTTATTAATATGGATGGAAGATAGTAAATTATTAGAGAGAGTTACTATTAGTAGTAAAAAAGTATTTGTTAAAGTATATAAGAAAGATAAAGTATTTAAAGAAGAAACAATTGAAGGTAAGTAATACTTACTTTTTTATGTTAAAATAATTTTATTAGGAGGGATATTATGTATGCAGATGTTTTAATTGAATATAATGCTAAAAGTGTAGATAAAAGTTTTACATATCTTATTCCTAATGATTTAAAAGATATTATTAAAATTGGTATGAAAGTAATAGTACCTTTTGGTAGTAAAAAAATATATGGTTTTGTTATTAATATTAAAGATATATATGAAGATAGTTATGAATTAAAAAGTATTGATTCTATAGTGGATCCTAATTTTGTTTTAAATGATGAATTAATGGATTTGGGTAAATACTTACAAGAAAGAACTTTATGTACTAAGATTGTTGCTTATCAAACTATGTTACCTAGTAGTATGAAAGTTAAAGAACAAAAGAGTAATTATTCTAAGTACTTAGTATATATTGAATTAAATAAAGATATTAAAGAAATTGATGAATATATTGAAAAATATCCTAGAAGAAAGAAACATAAAGAGATATTAGATGCTTTAAGAGATGGTAGATCTTTAAAGAGTAATTATGATAGTAAATATGTTAATGAATTGTTAAAAGAAGATTTAGTTAAAATAATTAAAGAACAAATATATAGGATTAATAAGAATAATAAAATAGAAGATAATGTTAATTTAAATATAGATCAGAAGAATGCTGTTGATAAAATTAATTTAAAGGAATTTAAAGTACATTTATTACATGGTGTTACTGGTAGTGGTAAAACTGAAGTATATATAAATCTTATTAAGAAGGTTGTTAGGAATAATAAGTGTGCTATTATGTTAGTTCCTGAGATTAGTTTAACTGCTCAAGTAGTTAATAAGTTTTATGATAGATTTGGTAATGATGTAGCTATATTTCATAGTGGTCTTTCTGAAGGTGAAAGATATGATGAATATTTAAAGATATTAAGAGATGAAGTTCATATAGTAGTTGGTACTAGAAGTGCTGTATTTATGCCTATTAAGAATTTAGGTATAGTAATAATTGATGAAGAACATAGTGATACTTATAAACAAGATAGTAATCCTAGATATAGTGCTATTGATATGGCAGAGTATAGATGTAGAATAAATAATATTCCATTAGTATTAGGTAGTGCAACTCCTTCTTTAGAAAGTATGGCTAGAGCATTAAAGGGTGTTTATAATTATATAGAGATGCCTAATAGAGTTGGTAATGCTAAATTACCTAAAATATCTATTGTAGATATGAGAACTGAAATAAAGAAAAGAAATGCTATATTTAGTGATGTTTTAAAATTTAAATTATCTACTAGATTAGAAAAAGGTGAACAAAGTATTCTTTTATTAAATAGAAGAGGTTATAGTACTGTTGTTAGTTGTAAGAATTGTGGATATACTTATAAATGTCCACATTGTGATATTACTTTAACTTATCATAAGACTTCTAATAATATAAGATGTCATTATTGTGGTTATACAGTTATTAAAGGTGAGATATGTCCTGAATGTAAAGAAAGATCTTTAGGAGAACATGGTTTAGGAACAGAGAAGTTAGAATTGGAATTAAATAAGTTATTACCTAATGCAAGAATTATTAGAATGGATGCTGATACTACTAGAAATAAAGGTGCTCATGAAGATATTATTAAGAAGTTTAGAAATCATGAGTATGATATATTACTTGGTACACAAATGATTAGTAAAGGTTTGGATTTCCCTTTAGTAACATTAGTAGGTGTTATTAATGCTGATGCTACTTTAAATATTCCTGATTTTAGAAGTGGTGAAAGAACTTATTCTTTATTAAGTCAAGTTGCTGGTAGAGCAGGTAGAAGTGATTTATTAGGAGAAGTTATTATTCAAACCTATGATCCGGATAATTATACTTTAAAATGTGTATGTAATAATAATTATATGGATTTTTATAATTATGAAATGGGTAATAGAAAGAAATTAAGTTATCCTCCTTATTATTATTTAACAAGTATTAAAATAGCTAGTAAAGATTATGAATTAGCTGGTAAAGAAGTTAATAAAGTTAGAAATTATTTAGAGAAAAAATTAAGTAATAATGTTATTATATTAGGACCTACAACTGCTAATGTATTTAAAATTAATGATGTATATCGTTTTCAAATTATAGTAAAATATAAGAGGGAACCGAATTTATTTAGTATATTAAAAGAGTTGGATGGGTTGTATATGTTAAATAATAAGTGTAATATAGAGATAGATAATAATCCATTACAAGTTTAGAATAGAGAGTGGTTTTATGTTAAAAGATTTTTGTAGAACATCTGGTGGTTTAAGAGCTTTGTTATTATTAAATGTTGTTGTTAGAATTATATTTGTTATAGTACCTATAGTTATAATAGTAACAAGTATTATTTCTTTAGTTAATGCTATTAAAGGTAATAGTCAAGATGAATTAGGTAAATTTGTATGGACTTTTATTAGAAAAGTAGTAGCTGGTATTATTGTATTTATGATTCCTTCTATGATAACATTCTTCTTTACTAATTTAACTAATGAAAACTTTTATGATTTACAAGTTTGTATAGAAAGAGCTACTTTGAGTGAAGTTAAATATTATGAAGATTATTATGAACCTGCAGAATCAATAGTTAGTACTTTAGAAAATAATCCTTCTAAAGCTGCTGTTGAAGATGTTAAGAATCAAATATTAAGTATGGTTAATTTAAGAGGGGAAGATAAAGAAGACTTCTTAGCTAGAATAGATGCTGCTGAATCAAAAACAGATGAATTTTCTAAGATTATTCAATGTAAAAATGACGGTGGTATGTGGATTGATAATAAATGTAAGATAGAAGTTGTTCAAAATCCAAATGATAATGGAAATGGTAACGGTAATGGTAATAGTGATGTTAATGGTGGTACTACTGGTGAAGATGGTGAATATTATTATCAAGGAAATGGTAATGATGGAGGTACTATAGATTATAATGGTTATGATGTTATTCAATCGGCAATAAGTGTTAATGACTATTTAAAAGTTGTATCAAGTAATAGAATTGCACAAAATAATGATTCTTCTATATATGGTGGTTATTGTTTAGCATTCTCTTATATTCATGCATATAGTTTATATAGTGGAAATACTTCTGGTAGAGCTGAAGATGCTAAGAGATATTTATATGCTGGTAAGTTTAAAACATATATTGATAGTAAAGAAAAAGTATTAGCTGTAACATATAATGAAGTTAAAAAAGGTAGACCAGTAATTATTCAAGTTAATGGTAATAAAGCTGGTACTTCAAGACACTTTGTTACTGTAGTAGGTGTTAAAAAAGGTGTTACTGAAAGTTCTATTCAAGAAACTGATCTATTAATAATAGATAGTTGGGATGGTAGATTAGAAACTATGAATGGTAAAGGATCTGGTACTAGATTCTTAACAAGTGGTGCTGATTGTCATAAAGATTATTCTGGTTATAGAATTCAATACTTAAAATAAAAAAGACTTTTAAAAAGTCTTTTTTTTATCTTATTGCTGAATATGTTTTATGTTGTTCTAATGTTTTACCTTGTAATCTACACAATGTTTCTAGATTTACAAATTCATAATTATCATAAGCTAATATATCCATTGCTTGTAATGCACCAGGTATTGATGGAGCGTGTGCATCGTGGAATAATATTATATCTCCTTGATTTTTAGTACTTTCAACTGCTGCAATGGCATCTAATTCAGTATTTCTTTTTTCCCAATCTCTTGTATCAACTGTCCATAATATAAATGGCATATCAATAGCATTTAAGATTGTTTGATTTCTTATACCACCTGGTGGTCTAAAGAATACTGTGTCTTGTCCAGTTATTTCTTTTAATAAATTATTAACACTTGTTACTGATTCTTTCATACCAGCAGTATCGTTTTTATATTGTTGTAAATATTTATGAGCCCATGTATGATTACCAATAGTATGTCCTAAATCATATTCTCTTTTAATTGTATCTTTAAAATTATTTGCTTTATAACCAACTACAAAGAAAGTTACTTTATAATTTCTTTTTTCTAATTCGTCTAGTAGTAGATTTGTATTATCAGGATTTGGTCCATCATCAAATGTAAAAGCTACTAGTTTTTTTGTTTTATAATATTCATCATCTTTATGTTCTATCTTATCAATTACTACTGCATTTAAATTTAATAATTCAGTATTTAAATATGTAGATAGTGCTGTATATGGACATGGTATAGTAGTTTCTTCATTTAATAATGTTTTTTCTTTAAATTGAATATTAATTCTATTATTAGCAAATATAATATAATAATTGTCTTTGTTATTAATAGCATCTTTATTAGTATAATTAATTGTATTTGATTTTCTATTAATATACCAATTCATATACCATACTATTTTTTTATAAAATTCTTCTTCATTAATATAAAATCTATCTAAAGATAATTCTTCTTGAGTAGTAGCATTATAATATTTAAATTCTTTAGTAATGTTTGGTTTTTTATTTACTACTAATTCTTCTGTTTTATATATAGAATATATATTATCTAAATTATTAATTTGATAATCAATTTTTAATGAAGAAGTATCTTCTTCATATTCTTCTTTATCTATATTATCTTTATAATCATTTGTTTTATTAGTAGCTTCACTATTAATTATTTTACTAATATATTCATTAGTAATTATAGGAATAGTGATATTAATATTATAGTTTTTAGGTGGTTTTTCTTCTTCTTTGTTATCTTCTTTTTTATTAAAGAAAGTTACTAAAAGAACAAAACCAAGTATTAAAACAATTAATAATGTAATTACAATTAATAAATTTTTGATTTTTACTTTTTTCATGGTATCACTCATCCATATTTATTATATCTCATTTATGTTGTTTTTTGGATGTATTTTTACATTTTTTTGTTATAATAAATTTAGTGGGTGATTTAGATGTTGACAGATATTGAAATAGCACAAAAAACTAAGATGAGAAAGGTATCTAGTATTGCTAAGAAGATTGGTATTAAAGATGCTGTAGAGTTTTATGGTGACTATAAAGGAAAAATTAATGTAGATAAGGTGAGTGGTGAACCTGGTAAATTAATATTGGTTACTGCTACAAGTCCAACTCCATTTGGAGAAGGTAAAACAACTGTTAGTATAGGTTTACTAGATGCATTATGTAAAAGAGGATATAATGCAATGGCTGCTTTAAGAGAACCTTCTTTAGGACCAGTATTTGGTATTAAAGGTGGAGCTACTGGTGGAGGTTATTCACAAGTATTACCTATGGAAGAAATTAATCTTCATTTTACAGGTGATTTTCATGCTATAACTTCTGCTAATAATTTATTATGTGCTGCTATTGATAATCATATTTATCAAGGTAATGCATTAAATTTAGATGAAAATAATATTGTATTTAATAGATGTTTAGATGTTAATGATCGTGCATTAAAAGATATTACTATTAATTCTAAAGATTATAATAGAAAAGAAAAATTTGATATTACTGCTGCTAGTGAAATAATGGCTATATTTTGTTTAGCTAAAGATATGGATGATTTAAGAAAGAGATTAGATAATATTTTAATAGGTTATACTAAAGATAATAAACCAGTATTTGCTAAAGAATTAAATGTTACTGGTTCTATGTTAGTATTATTAAAGGAAGCTATTAAACCTAATTTAGTTCAAACATTAGAACATAATCCTGTTATTATACATGGAGGTCCATTTGCTAATATAGCTCATGGATGTAATAGTATTATTGCTACTAATACTGCTAGAAAGTTAGCTGATTATACAGTTACAGAAGCAGGTTTTGGTGCTGATTTAGGAGCATTAAAATTCTTTGATATTAAATGTCGTCAAAATAATATTTATCCTGATTGTGTAGTATTAGTTACTACTATTAGAGGTTTAAAATATAATGGTGAAGATGATTTAGTTAAAGGTTTAGAAAATTTAAGAGCACATATTATTATATTAAAGAATTTCCATTCTAATATAGTTGTTGCTTTAAATAAGTTTGCTACTGATACTAAGAAAGAAATAGATACTGTAAGAGAATTTGTTGAAGGTGAAGGTTTAGAATTTGCATTATCAACTGCATTCTTACATGGAGGCAAGGGAGCTTTAGATTTAGCTGATAAAGTTGTTAAATTAACAGATAGAGCTTATAAACGTCACGAATTATATAAAGAAAGTGATTCTATAGAAGATAAGATTAGTAGAGTAGTTAAAGATATTTATAAAGCAGGTAATATTATTTATTCTGAAAAAGCTTTAGCTAAGATACAAGATATTAAGAATAATAAATTAGATAAATTACCAATAGTAGTTGCAAAAACACAATATAGTATTAGTGATGATGCAAAAACATTAGGTTATCCTAAAGATTTTGAAGTTACTATTAAAGATATTAAATTATATAATGGTGCTGGTTTTATTACTGTATATTTAGGTAATATAATAACAATGCCTGGATTACCAAAGGTACCTAATTATGAACATATTACTATTAAGGGAGATAAAATAATAGGTTTATCATAATAGATATAAAAAAGGAACTATTTAAATAGTTCCTTTTATCTTTCTTGTAATTTAACTAATTTAGCTTGTAGTACTAATCTAGTACCCGTATCGTTATAACATGTAGATAGTGTTAAGATACGATCATTTTCATTTAAATCAACATCGAAATTATAAATACTTCTATTTCTCATTTCATTTAAGAATGAAACATAAGAAGATGTGCTACTAAAATCTGTTGTTATATAATATGATTCTGCTTCTATAGTATAAATAGAAAATATTTGCCACATAGTATTATATTTAAATGTTGAAAATTGTAATATTTGATTATCAATATCTGTATACCATTTAGGCTCTAGAGCTTTAAATAGTGAACCAAACATTATTTGATCTTTTCTACCATGTGCATAGATTACTGTATTTTGGTTAATGGTATCAAATGTATTACGATAATCAGCAAATACCCAACCAGCCCAGTTTCTAGTTCTATCAAATGAATGTGATAAATAATAATCATTATTAGTTGTTTGTACTACTGGATAATTAATATTTGTATTATTAACAAATAACCAACCGATTGTGTCTTTATTTTCTTTTCTTAAATCATTTAAATCTACTGAATATAGAGGTGTTTCTAAATATTTCCAATAGATACTTGTTAATTTGAATTCTGATTCTGGTACATCAATATTGTATAATACATTACTATCTATTTCTTCGATTATTAGATCATTAGTTATATCTTTTAATACTTCTTTAGAATAAATACCTTGTCTAATCCAATTAACTATTGAGAATAGAGCAATTATAAATACTAATGCTGATGTAATAATACTATACTTATATATCTTATATTTAACAGTTTCTTTAGGTGCATATTGGTTGTACATTTTCTTTGTTGCATATTCATTTAATTTATCTCTATATTTAGAATAATTTGTATTGTTAACATGTATTTTTCCAATAGAACTTAAATCTATTTTACGAGAATGTTTTCTTACTTTAGGACAATCAATATTATTTGTAATATTATTTAATGCTATTATTGTTAAGTTTCTTTGTTGTAAGAAGAATGTTTTAGAATTAACATTAATATGAATATTATTTTTATTTATTGGTAAGGTAATTAAATTTCTTACTTTTTTTGTATTATGTTCTATATTAGTTATTTTTTTTGAACTTTCTTTTTTAAAAGAATTTTTTCTTTTTATTATTTTTTCTAATCTAAGAATTAAAGTATCGTATAATCCTTTTTTTTGTTCAGGAATTATTTTTAATGATACTTGAGTATTCATTAATTTTTCTTCGTTAGGGCTCATTGGCCTTGTTATTTTTGATCCAGAATTTTCGTTAGAATTCAATGATTTATTATCTGGTTGTGGAGTTGCTTCACTTGATTTTGCGTTATCTTTTTCATTGTTATCCATTGAATTCACCTCTATTCTTAAAGTATTATAACATACTTTTTATAGCTTTTGTAGACTTATTGTAACTTTTTAATGCTAAATTTAATATAGAATTTTATTTATATTTATTATATAATTATGATAATAAGGAGGAGAATTATATGAGTAATTGTCCTAAATGTGGTAATCCTATGCAAGATGGAGTAGATGTTTGCTCTATCTGTGGTACAAATATAAAAAGTGTTGTAGTAGAAGATTCTGTTCCAGTAGTAAATGGTCAAGAAGCAGTTGCTGCTACTCCTGTTGCTGAAGCTCCTGCGGTTGAAGCTGTTCAACCAGTAGAAGTAAGTGCTGAACCTGTTGTTACAGAAGTTGCTCCTGCGCCTGTAGAAGCGATTTCTCAAGCGATAAATCAACCGGTTGCTGAACAACCAGTTCCAACTGAAACTGTTGTTCAAACAACGCCAGTTGAAGCTACACCAGTTGTTGAGGCAACACCTCAAGTTGTTGAGGTACAAGCAACTCCTGTAGAAGTTCCTGCACCTGTAGAGGTTCAACCTGCGGTAGTAGAAGCTACACCTGTACAAGTAGAAGCGACACCAGTGGAGACTGTTCCTACTGTTGATTCTGGTGCTGTTCAAGAACCAATTGCTGCTCCAGTTGTTGAAGCAACACCTCAAGTTGTTGAGGTGCAAGCAACTCCTGTAGAAGTTCAACCTGCAGTAGTAGAAGCTACACCTGTACAAGTAGAAGCAACTCCAGTTGAGGCTGCTCCTGTAGCAGTTGAACAGACAGTTCAAGCTGAACCAGTAGTTGCTCAACCAGCTCCAGTAGAAGCTGCTGCTGTTATAGAACCTACTATGATTCAACCGACAGCTGAACCTGCTCCTGCTCCAGCACAAAATATAGTATTAGAGCCAACTACAGAACCAGAATTAGCTGATAGTCCAATTCCAACTTCAATTGGTCCAGTAGTTGAAGCTGCTCCTGATACAGGAACTCCTATACCAAGTATTCCTGCATCATTAAATACACCTACTGTTGAAGCAACTGTTAAAGTAGAAGAAAAGAAGAAAAAAGGTTTAAAAGTTAATAAGAAAGTATTATATGCTGCTATTGCTGCAATAGTTGTTATGACTGGTATTGCAATATTCTTAAATAAGGGCGATGGAGCTATTGGTGTTGCTCCAAATATACAACAACCTGGTAATGTAGCACTTTTAACTACTGAAATGGATGGATATTCATTTAATGTTCAAAATGGTTGGAAAGTTGGTAAATCTGACGATAAAGTATTAATATCTAATAATGATGATTCTGTAGTATTAAGTTTATCTTATAGAACTGGTCAAGTAGGTACATATGATGCTGAAGCTATGAAGTTAAATATTTTAGCTGATAGTAGATTCTCAGATGTTACATTTAAGAATGAAAAGATTGAAGAAAGAGATGCTTTAATATTTGAAAGTAAATATAATAATTATTTTGTTCAATTTTATTATATTAATAATACAACTGAAACAACTGTAGATGCTGCAGTAGTATATCAAACTTCAGAATTAAAAGATAAATTAGAAAGTGATGTACGTGCATTAATAGCATCATTAAAGTTTAATGTTAAAGCAGTTAGATCTATAGATTTATATAATCATTATAATAGTGAATTCGATATGCTTGAGTCTGTTTTTGGTGATGAAGAAGAAGACGAAGACGATGATGAAGATGACAACGGTGGTAATGAAAAAGAAGACAACGATAAAGAAGAAGACGATAACGAAGAAGACTAAAATATGGTAATTAACTAGACATTTTAGTAAAATATGTTGTAAATATGCTGAAAATTAGTAAAAAAGTGTTGATTTTTCTTGATTAAATTTGGTATTTTTGCTATTTTTAGTATGTAAGGAAGATGTCCTTGCAAAATATATATATTTATTGGGAGGTAAATAATATGGGAAAACAAGATTTAGTTGAATTTGTTGCTGCTAAAGCAGGACTTACAAAAGCTGACGCTGCTCGTGCTTTAGATGCAATGCTAGAAGGAATCACTACTGGTCTTAAAAAAGAAGGCAAAGTAGCATTAGTTGGATTCGGAACTTTCTCAGCTAAAAAAAGAGCTGCTAGAGAAGGTATTAATCCTTTAACTAAAGCTGCTATTAAGATTCCTGCTAAAACTGTTGCTTCATTCAAAGCTGGAAGCAAATTAAAAGATGCACTTAACTAATTAGTATAATATTAGTTGACTAAGAAGACTTATATTTATATATAAGTCTTTTTTCTATCTGTTTCTTGTATTTTTTTAGATATTACTTTATACTTAGGTTGGTGGTTTGTGTGAAAAAAATCAGTTTGAATAAGTTAATTCCATTTGTACCTATATTAACTGCACTTCTTTTAAGAAAACCAAGTGTTATAAGATTAATATTTTGTTTAGTTGGTATTGGCTTATTTGTATATATGTATTTTAAAGATAAAGATAAAAAGTTAATTCCATTTATATTATTATGTTCTTTAATAGGTGCTATTTTTATAGATGGTTTATTTTCTTTAGCTTTTAAAAGAATTCCTGTTTTTTCTTATAATATTATTTCTTCTGGAAATGTAAGGGTATATAATTCAATAGGTTTAAGAGCTTGGCAATGTGATAAAGATAATTATAAAGATATTAAAATAGATTTTTTTGATAAACAAGGTTATGCTTGTGATATAGATAATCTTTCTACAGTATATTCAAATAGTTTTTTAAGTGCTGTAGTTGAAAATTATTCTGAATATAAAAATCAATATGTAAAGATTAATGGAAAGATTAGTAAAAAGAATGGTTTAAATTATATTGAGATGCAAGCATATGATAATAAGAGTGAATCATTAAATGGATATGTAGATTTTTATAGTAATATTACTTTAAGAATATTATTTCCTTCTAATCAAGAAGAATTAGATAATTATGATGTATATGATAATATAACTGTAATTGGTGTTATTAAAAATATGGAAGAAGTAAATGGTAATTATATTATATATATGTATGAAGCTAAAGTTGCTTCTATAAAAAATATAGATAATTTTAGAGTTAGTGTTACTCCAGAATCTAATTGTAGTGAAAAACTTTTTGTTTATAATGATATTAATAATAATATTTATCAATATTGTTTATTAAATGTTGTTGTTACTTTTGAGGATGAAAGTAATTATGATTTAAGTACTGTATTATCAAGTGGTAAAATAAATATAAATAATTTAATTAATGGTTATAAACAAAAAGAAGAATCTAGAGAAGATGCTAGTATTTTATATAAATTTGATAAATATAATATATTAGTATGTGATGAAGCTAATAGTAAAGACATTATTATTGGTAATGAGAAAATGTCTTTTAAAGATGTAACTTGTGATGCTAAAAATTAGAACTATTATGTTCTTTTTTTTATGATATAATGAATATAGTAGGAGTTGTTAATATGGCAAATGTTAAAAAGAAAGTAACAGCTAAAAAAACTAGTACTAAAAAAAGTACAAATAGGAGAAAAGGTACTAAAGTTACTAAAGTAAATGATAAGAAAAGAAAAGATCTTTCTTTAAAAGAGAAAAGTAATGTTAGAGTTATACAATCACAAAATGATTATATGAAACCAGTTATTTGTTTAATAATTATTTTCTTAATATTATTAGTTGGTTATTTTATATTTACACATACTGATAAAGGTAAAGAATTAATAGAGAGTATTAAGAATAAAGAAGTTATTACTAAAGATGAAAAGAAGTTTAAAGAAGAATATGAATTATTAAATAGTAGTAATGTAGTTACTGTTAGTATTAAAGAAAATAATAATGTTATATATACTTCTTTAGATGGTGTTTTAAAATTATTAGATAATGGTAGTGGAATTATATTATTTGGCAATAAAGATGATACTAATACTAGATTAGTTATTTCTAAAATAATAGATAATATAGGAGATAATGATTTATATTATTTAGATGTTTTAGCTAATGGTGAAGATATTAGAGCTAAATATGAATTTGTAGATTTTAAAATAAAAAAGGTTAAAGATGGAGTAGAAGGATATGATAAGTTATTAGAGTATCTTGATGAATATTTAGAAGAATATCAAATAGTTAGATCTAATGGAAAGAAAACTGGTGCAGGTGTAAAACATTTAGATATTCCTTTACTAATTAAAGTAAAAGATGGTAAAGTAATTAATGCTGTTTCTTCTGTAGGATCTATTGCTGATTATATTAATTTAATTGATAAAGATTAGGATATTATAATATCCTTTTTCTTTGTAAAAAAATATATAATAGTTTATAATACATTTGAAGAGGGTGATGTTATGATTAGTTTACTTCCTGCTGATACTTATACTGTTATAAATAGAAGTATTATTACAGATGATGATAAGAAAAATATTATTTCCTTATATGAACCTATTATTGGTCCTGTATCTGTTGCTTTATATTTTACTTTATTAAGAGATTTAAGAATCATGGATGTAGTAAGTAGTGATTATACACATCATCATTTAATGAGTGTTATGAAAAGTAGTCTTGATGTTATTAAGATTGCTAGAGAAAGTTTAGAAGCTATTGGTTTATTAAAAACTTATTATAAAGAAGGAGATAATAATTCTTATGTATATGAATTATTTAGCCCTTTATCTCCTAAAGAGTTTTTTGCTTCTCCTATATTAAATATTACTTTATATAATAATTTAGGTAAAATAGAGTATGAAATAATTAAGAGTGAATATCAATTACCTAAAATAGATTTAAAAGATTATGATGATATTAGTAAAGAATTAAATATGGTTTATAAAAGTTCTAATGTTATTGAACCTTTAGAAACTAGAGAGAAGAATTCTTTAGGTGTTAAATTATTAAGTAATATAGATTTTGATTTGTTAATATCTAGTATGCCAAAGGGTTTATTAAAAGAGAGTGCTTTATCTAAAAAGAATAAAGAATTAATTAATGAATTAGCTTTTATATATGATTTAGATACTTTAAAGATGATTGAGTTATTAAGAACTGTTATTAATGATAAAGGTACTTTTGATAAAGAAGAATTAAGAAAAGGAGCTAGAAAGTATTATCAATATAATAATAATGGTAAATTACCTACATTAGTATATAGAACACAACCTGAATATTTAAAAACTCCTGAAGGTGATGTTAGTCCTATGGCTCAGATTATATATATGTTTGAAAATACTAGTCCTCATGATTTCTTAAGAATGAAGAATAAAGGAGTTAATCCTTCTCCTAAAGAGTTAAAGATATTAGAATATTTAATAGTAGATGTTGGTTTACAACCTGCGGTTGTTAATGTTTTAATAGATTATGTTTTAAAGAAAAATAATAATAAATTAGTACAAAGTTATATAGAAACTATTGCTGGTCAATGGAAAAGATGTAATATAGAGACTGCTCAAGAAGCTATTGAACTTGCTAGAAAAGAAAGTAGTAAGAATAATAAAAAGGTTAATAAGAATAGTAAGAATGATATTAAAGAACCTGTATGGTTAAAACAAGATATTGTTAAAGAAGAAATAAGTCCAGAAGAAGAAGAGGAATTACAAGAATTATTGAAAGATTTTAGGTGATATTATGAGTATTGTTAAAGTAGATGAAGATAAGTTAAAAAAAGATTATCTAGATGCTAGTAAAGATACTAAATTTAGAAGATTAGTTAAAACTTTAAATATTAGTGATGATATTGCTATGAAATATACTTCTTCTTTAGAAGATACTGTTAGTGAATTAGATCATTGTAGTAAATGTGAAGGTTTAATGTATTGTAAGAATAGATTAGAAGGTCATGTTTTTTATCCTAGTAAAGATGATGTAAGAATTTCATTTTCTTATGTTCCTTGTAAATATCAAAAAGAATTAATAAAAGAAGAAGAGAATAGAATTAGTAGAGATAAAGATATATTAAATGCTAAGATGAGTGATATTTATAAAGATAAGGAAAGAATACCTGTAATTAAATGGTTAAAGAAGTTTTATGATACATATAAAAAGAATGGTAATTATAAAGGTTTATATTTACATGGTAATTTTGGATGTGGTAAAACTTATTTAATAAGTGCTTTATTTAATGAATTATCTAAGAAAAGAATTAGTAGTGAAATAGTTTATTTTCCTGAATTACTTCGTGAGATTAAGAGTGATTTTGATACTTATGGAGATAGAATGGATTATTTAGAAAATGTAGATTTATTATTAATAGATGATATTGGTGCTGAAAAAGTTACTGAATGGAGTAGAGATGAAATATTAGGTACTATATTAAATAAGAGAATGAATAATTATAAAACTACTTTCTTTACTAGTAATTTAGATATGGAAAGTTTAATGCAACATTTTAGATTAAATAATTATAGTGATGATGAAATGAATGCTAGAAGAATATTAGAGAGAATTAAACAATTAAGCGAAGATATGGAATTAATTGGGGAGAATAAAAGAAATTAAGGTGGTTAATATGAAGAAAGTTGTAATAGGAATGAGTGGTGGAGTTGATTCATCTGTTGCAGCAATTCGTTTAAAAGAACAAGGCTATGATGTTATTGGTTTATTTATGCGTAATTGGGATTCTTATGCAGATGGTGAATTAGATGGAGCTCCTACTACTGATTTAGGTATTTGTCCACAAGAAGTAGATTATTTAGATGCACAAAAAGTATGTGATAAATTAGGTATTCCTTTACATAGAAAAGATTTTGTTAAGGAATATTGGGATTATGTATTTACTTATTTTTTAGATGAATTAAAAAAAGGTAGAACTCCTAATCCAGATATTATGTGTAATAAATATATTAAGTTTGATATGTTTTTAAAAGAAGCAGAAAAATTAGGAGCAGATTATGTTGCTACTGGTCATTATGCTCGTATTAAAGATGGTAAATTATTAAGAGCAATAGATGATAATAAAGATCAAACTTATTTTTTATCTCAAGTATCTAAAGAACAATTAAAGAATGTTTTATTTCCAATAGGAGATATGGTTAAACCTGATGTTAGAAAGATTGCTGAAGAATATGGTTTAGTTACTGCTGATAAGAAAGATTCAACAGGTATATGTTTTATTGGAGAGAGAAACTTTAATAATTTTTTAAAGAATTATTTACCTAATAAACCTGGTAAGATAGTTAATATTGATACTAATGAAGTTATTGGAGATCATATTGGTTTAATGTATTATACTATTGGTCAAAGAAGAGGTTTAGATATTGGTGGTACTAAAGAGAGAATGTTTGTAGTTGGTAAAGACTTAAATAAAAATATTCTATATATATGTATAGGAGAAGATAATGATTATTTAGTATCTGATTCTTGTGTTATAGATGAAGTTAATTATTTAGGAGACGAAAAGATTACTAAATGTACTGCTAAATTTAGATATAGACAAAAAGATGTTGATGTTGAATTAGAGTGGTTAGATAATAATGAAATATTAGTTAAATATCCACAAGGTGTTAAAAGAGTTACTCCTGGTCAAGCATGTGTTTTATATAATGGAGAAGAATGTCTTGGTGGAGGAATAATTAAAGAAGTCAGAAAGAATAATGAAAAACTTTGGTATTTATAGTATTTAATAATATATAGAAAGAATAATGTATAGAGAAAAAGATACTTGTGTATCTTTTTTTTTGAATATGTTATATTAGTTATAGAGGTTATAAAATATGAAGAGATATTTATTAATTATATTATTAGTATTAATATGTTTTGGATGTAATAATAAAGATAATGAATTAAAATGTTATAATGGTTATGTTTTAGAAGATAATAAATGTAAAAAAGAAATAGATAATACTATTGCTGAAGTTAGTTATTATTGTGATCCAACTTATGAATTAAAAGATTATAAATGTAAAAAGTATACTGAAATGCCTATTAAAGAAAAAGAGGGCTGTGATGAAGGTATTAAAGAAGAGAATGGTAAATGTATTGGTACTTTAACTAAAGAAATAGTACTTAAATATAAATGTGAAAAAGGTTCTGAAAAAGATAAAAAATGTTATTCAAAAAAAGTTAAAGCTGATGCTTTAACTAGAACATATACTTGTTTAGTTGGTTATACTAAACAAGGTAATATATGTGTTAAAGATTCTGATCCTAATGTAACAAAAGCTCCTAAAACCACTTATAGTTGTGCTGAAGGGACATCTTTAGCTAATGGTAGATGTTATGTAGAAGAATTAGTTGGAGATGCTAAAGAAGAAAAAACTTGTCCTAGTGGTTATGAATTAAAAGAAGATAAATGTTTAAAAAATGTTGATGAAAATATTAAAAAAATTAAATATTGTGATGAAGGTTTTGAAATAAAGAATAATAAATGTGTTAAAGATGAAAATCTTGATGCTAAGAAGAATTATAAATGTCCTAATGATTATGTATATGAAAATGGTTTATGTAGAAAGTATGATTATCAAGAATTAAAATAAAGATTAATAAATTTAATCTTTTTTTATTGCATTATTAATTATTTAGTGTATAATGAATATGAAAATCATTTTCAAATTGGTGATGTTTATGGAAAGTTATAATACTAAACAAAAAGATTTAATATTAAATGTATTAAAAAATAAAGATAAAGAATTTACTGTTAGAGATATATATAATGAATTAAATGGTAAAGTAGGTTTAACTACTATATATAGATTAGTAGATAAATTAGTCTTAGAAGATAGAATTAATAAGAGTATTAAGAATAATACTGTTTATTATCAATATTTAGAAGATTGTAAAGAAGAGAATCATTTTTATTTAAAATGTGATAAATGTGGTAGTTTAGTACATATTGATTGTGATTGTATTGTTGAATTAAGTAATCATATTTTTAAAGAACATAATTTTAAACCTAATAGAGAAAAGATAATTATTAGTGGTATTTGTGAGAGGTGTTTAAAATGATAGATTGTATAGTAGATGGTTTATTTGATACTTTAAAGTTATTACCTTATTTATTTGTTACTTTTATTATACTTGAATATATAGAACATAAATTAAGTAAGAAGAACCAAAAGATATTAGAAAAGAATAAAAAAGTTGGTCCTTTATTTGGAGGTATATTAGGTGGTTTACCTCAATGTGGTTTTAGTACTATGGGAGCCAATTTATATGCTAATAAAGTTATTACTATGGGTACTTTAATAGCTATATTTTTATCTACTAGTGATGAAATGTTACCTATAATGTTAAGTGAAAAGGTTAGTATATTATTAATATTAAAGATAATTGGTTTTAAAGTATTAGTAGGTATTATTATTGGTTTTATAGTAGATTTAATATATAGAAAAAAGATTAATAATAATATTAATGAAGAAATAAATCATATGTGTAATGATGAACATTGTCATTGTGATCATAATAATATATTTGTATCTGGTTTAGTACATGCTATTAAAATAGCTTTATTTATATTAGTAGCTAATTTATTTATTAATATAGTTATATTTTATGTAGGAGAAGATAATATTTCTAATATATTAAAACATAATAATATATTTACTTATTTTGGAGCTAGTTTAATAGGTTTAATACCTAATTGTGCTAGTAGTATTATTATGACTGAATTATATTTAAGTAAATTTATAAGTATTGGTAATTTATTATCTGGTTTATTAACAGGTAGTGGATTAGGTATTTTATTATTATTTAAATCTAATAAAAATATAAAAGAGAATATTAGTATTTTATCTATAATATATATAGTAGGTGTTATAATAGGTATAGTAGTTGATATAATATTATAGGAGGTATAATATGATTAAAAATATATCTATTATATTTATGTCTATATTTTTAGAGAGTTTACCTTTCTTATTTTTAGGTGCATTTATTTCTGCTATTATTGAAACTTATATTAGTAATGAAACTATTGTTAAATTAATACCTAAGAATAAAATATTAGGTTCTATATTTGGTATATTTTTAGGATTCTTTATACCTGCTTGTGATTGTGCTGTTATACCTATTAGTAAAAGATTAATAAAAAAGAAAGTACCTATTAATGTAGCTATTTCTTTTATGTTAGCTTCACCAATTATTAATCCAGTTGTATTATTATCTACTTATTCTGCTTTTTATAAAAATAATTCTGAGTTATTTTGGTATAGATTATTATTTGGTATAGTTATTGCTTTAGTAATAGGTATTATTATGGGTATTTTATTTAATAACAAGAATGTATTAAATGAAGAGAATGAATGTCCTGTTCATTATGGTAATAATAAATTAATAAAGAGTAGTACTTGTACTTGTGAAAAAGTAGTTAAAACTAAACATAGTTTTAAGAATGATAGTTTATCTATAGTTAAATATACTATTTATGATTTAATAGATGTTGTTAAGTATTTAATGATAGGTGGTTTAATAGCTAGTTTAGTACAAGTATTATTACCTAGAAGTATTTTATTATTATTTAATGATTATCAAGTATTAGCTATAGTAGTATTAATGTTATTTGCATATTTAATATCTTTATGTAGTACTAGTGATTCTTTTGTAGGCAAATCATTATTAGTATCTTTTGGTAATAGTTCTGTATTAGCTTATTTATTATTAGGTCCTATGATAGATATTAAAAATACTTTTGTATTATTAGGTAATTATAAAAAGAATTTTGTTATTAGTTTAATTAGTTTAATATTTGTAGTTATTTTTATATGTAGTGTAATGGTGGTGATACTAGTATGAAAAGATTTATAGGTATTATATGTATAATATATTCTTTTATTATTTATTATGTATGGTATTTTGATAAGTTAAAGAATTATTTATCTCCACAAATGCAAATATATATTAAATGTATTTCTATTCCTTTATTAGTAATGGGTATTGTATTATTAGTATGTAAAAAGATAGAATATAGATTTAAAGTTAGTGATTTAATATTATTATTACCTATAGTAATGTTAATTATTTCTAGTGATGGTAAATTAAGTATGAATTTAGCTTCTAATAGAATGGGTAATTTTAGTAATAATAATAGTAGTGAATTTGAAATAGATGAATTAAGTGATGAAGAAATAGGTACTATTGATATTACTGATAGAAATAAAGAAGGAGAAGATAATAATATAGAAGTTATTAAGAATATTGATTTTGAAATAATAGATGAGAATTATGAGTATTTAGCTAATTATTTAACATTTAGTGAAAAGGCATTAAGATTTAAAGGTAAGAGTATTAAAGTAAAGGGTTTTAGTATTACTAGTGCAGACTATTTACCTAATGGATTTTTTGCTTTAGGTAAATACATTGTTAGTTGTTGTACAGCTGATGCAACATTTAGTGGTTTTTATATTAGATATGATATTAGTAAGATAAAGAATAATGCTTGGTATGAAATAGAAGGCATTTTAAATACTGCTAAAGATAATAATGGTCATAGTATTATGTATATAAATGTTACTGATATTAAAGAGTTAGATAGTTCTAAACAAGATCAATATGCATATCCTTGTTATGTATATGATGGTGGTATGTGTAGTGCTGTTACTAAATATGATATAGATTTTGAAGTGTAAAGAAAGATTATTTATTAATCTTTTTTTATTTTGTAACTTAGTTGTAACTTTAGTATTATATATTGTTATCAAGAGGTGACAATAATGGAAATTTTAAAAGTAGAAAATTTAACAAAAGAATATGGTAAAGGAAGTACTAAAGTAGTTGCTTTAGATCATGTATCTTTTAGTGTAGAGAAAGGTGAATTTGTTGCAATAGTAGGTGCTTCTGGTAGTGGTAAAAGTACACTATTACATTTAATAGGTGGTGTTGATAGACCAACTTCAGGTAAAGTATTTATTGATGGTAAAGATATATATAGTTTTGATGATGATAAGTTAGCTATATTTAGAAGAAGACAAGTTGGTTTAATATATCAATTTTATAATTTAATTCCTATATTAAATGTAGAAGAGAATATTGAATTACCTATGTCTTTAGATGGTAGAAGTGTTGATAAGAAAGATATGAATGATTTATTAAAATTATTAGGTTTAGAAAATAGAAGAAATCATTTACCTAATGAATTATCTGGTGGTCAACAACAAAGAACTAGTATTGGTAGAGCATTAATTACTAAACCAACTATAGTACTTGCTGATGAACCAACTGGTAATCTAGATAGTAAATCTAGTGATGAAATAGTTGCATTACTTAAAAAGAGTAATAAAGAATTAAAACAAACTATTATTATGATTACTCATAATATGGAAATAGCTAAAGAAGCAGATAGAATTATTAAATTAGAAGATGGTAAGATAGTTGAAGGTGAATAGTTATGAAATTGTTAAATAAATTAACTATTAAGAATCTTAAATTAAATAAGAAAAGAACTATAGTAACTATAATAGGTATTATGTTATCAGTAGCATTAATTACTGCTGTAATAAGTATGTATATTAATGGTTTAAATTCATTAGTTACTTTTGAAAAGATTCAACAAGGTGATTTTCATTTATATTTAAGAGAAGTAGATAAAGAAGATATTAGTAAATTTGAAAATAATAGAAAGATTGAAAAAGTATTAACGGTTAATGATATAGGTTATGCTAATATAGAATCTAATAATACATATAAACCTTATGTATTTATTAAAGGTATGAATAATGATTCTTTAGATAGTTTATCTATTAAATTAATAGAAGGTAGATTACCTAAAAATGATAGTGAAATAATTATACCTACTCATTTAAAAACTAATGGTAGAGTAGAATTTAAAGTTGGAGATAAATTAGTTTTAGAAGTAGGAGATAGAATTAGTGATGATGGTGCTAAATTAGGTCAAGATGATCCATTTGTATATGATGAAGAGAATGATAAAGCATTAGAGAATATTGCTAATACAGAAACAAAAGAATATACAATAGTTGGTATTATGGAAAGACCAGCTAATAATTTAGAAAGTTATAGTGCTCCTGGATATACTATTGTTACTTATGAAGAAAGTATTAATGATAAAGTAGATGTTTATATTAAATATAGTAAAGATGGTATTAAAGATGCTTATAGATTAACAGGTGAAATAATAGGTATAGATCCTGATTTATTTGAAAAGTTTGCTAAAGGTAAAAATATTACTCGTGAAGATGAAGAAAAATTAGCAGAACAAGAAAGTAATATTAAATATGTATATGGTTTTAATGAATATTTAATTGGGTTAGAAACAGATCCTTTAGGTACTACTGGTGTAGGTAGTTTAATATTAGTTGTAATAGTTGTATGTTTAATAATAGTTGTTACTTCTATATTCTGTATTAAAAATAGTTTTGATATTTCTATTACTGAGAAAGTTAAACAATATGGTATGTTAAGAAGTATTGGTGCTACTAAGAAACAAATAAGAAGTAATGTATTTTATGAAGCTACTATATTAGGTTTAATAGGTATTCCTTTAGGTATATTATTAGGTTTACTTGCTTCATATATATTAGTATTTGTATGTAATTATTTTATAAAAGATGCATTAAGTGAAGGTTTAAAATTTATATTTACTATATCTTGGATACCTTTATTATTTGCTATAGTATTAGGTGTTGTTACTATATATTTTTCTGCATTTAGAAGTGCTTTTAAAGCAAGTAAGATATCACCAATTGATAGTTTAAGAAATAGTGCTAATATTAAGATTACTTCTAAGAATGTTAAGATGCCTAAATATATTAGTAAGATATTTGGTATTGGTGGAGAAATTAGTTATAAGAATATGAAAAGAAATAAGAGTAAATATAGAACTACTATTATTTCAATAATATTTTCTGTATTTGTATTTATTGCTTTAAATACATTTATGAATGTTGCTTTTGATATAGTTGATATGGATTTAAAAGCTAATGAATATAATGTTAGTTTAAGAGCTAATTTTAATAAAGATGAAAAAGAATTTTATAGAGATTTTATTAGTACTACTAGATTAGATAATATTGATAATTATACTATTGCTAGATCAGATAATATTTATATAGAAAAACCTAAATTTAATAAAGAATATTTAGATTTAACTGATGTAGATATAGCAGGTGGAGACTTTATTAATATTTATACTTTAGGTGATTATCAATATAAAAAATATATTAAATCTTTAGGTTTAGATTATGATGATATTAAAGATAAAGGTATTTTGGTAAGTTATATGCCTGTTCATTATGAAGAAAATAAAAAGACTAAAGTTAAATATACTAATCAATATGGATATGAAGTGAATGATAAAATAGAAGGTCAATGTTTAGATGAACAAAAATGTAGTTTTGAAATAGGTTATGTTAGTAATGATAAACCATTTGGTTTTAAAAATATGGATGGTGCTTTCTTATTTATAAGTGATGAATTATATGATAAATATTTTGATACTTGGAATGCAATTATTTATTTTGATAGTAGTGATGCAGATAAATTACAAGATGATATAGAAGAAGTATTAAAGAATAAAAAATATTTCTTAAATAATAGTAATGAACAATATAGAATGATTAATAATTTATTAATATTAGTTGCTATATTCTTATATGGATTTATTATTGTTATTACTTTAATAGGAGTTACTAATGTATTTAATACTATTACTACTAGTATGAATTTAAGAAGACAAGAATTTGCTATGTTAAGAAGTATTGGTATGACTAAAAAAGAATTTAATAGAATGATAAGATTAGAAAGTTTATTTGTAGGATTAAAATCTTTATTATGGGGTATTCCTATTGGTATATGTTTATCTTATTTAATATATAGATTAGTTAGTGAAGATATTGGTTTACCATATAGATTACCTATAGTAGCTATTTTAATATCTATAGTAGCTGTATTTATATTAATTACTTCTTTAATGAAATATTCTATGAGTAAGATTAGTAAACAAAATACTATAGAAACTATTAGAAATGAAAATATATAAGAAGAGTTTATCTCTTCTTTTTGTGTTATAATACGAGGGAGTGATGTGTATGAAGATATTATTAGTAGAAGATAATCTTAGTATTATTAAAGGTTTAGATTATACATTTAAAAGTAATAATTATGATATGGATTATAAAACAAATATTAAAGATGCTATAGATTGTTTAAATAATAAATATGATTTAATAGTATTAGATATTAGTTTGCCTGATGGTAATGGTATTGATTTATATAAGAGTCATATTAAAGATTTAAATATACCTGTTATATTTTTAACTGCTATTGATGATGAAGAAGTAATAGTTAATTGTTTAGATAATGGTGCAGAAGATTATATTACTAAACCATTTAGTAGTAAAGAATTAATAGCTAGAATTAATAAGATATTAAATAGAAATAAAAAGAATATTATATGTATTAAAAATATTAAATTTGATATAGATAAGATGTGTGTATATAAAGATGAAGAGATTGTTGAATTAACTAGTTTAGAATTAAAAATATTATCTGTATTGTTTAATAATATTAATAAAGTAGTTAGTAGAGAGAGTTTACTTTCTTATATATGGGAATGGACAGGTAATGATGTTGATGATCATACTATTACAGTCTATTTAAATAGAATTAAAAATAAATTAGATGTTGATATTATTAAAACTGTTAAAGGAATAGGGTATAGAATAGATGAAGAAGAGAATAATTAGTTTATTTATTAGTATTATATTTATTATTTTAATATTTATTGGTCTTAATAAATTAGAATATAATTTTTATAGAAAAGAATTTAATAAGAAGATTAATAATATTGTTAATGAAGTAGTAGATAAATATCCAGATGTTGATAAAGAGGATGTTATTAACATATTAAATAGTGATAATGATAATGAAGATATATTAAATGAATATGGTATTTATTTAGAGAAAGATAATATTTTAAAGAAGAATGAATATTATTATCATATGTTTAATATTTTAGATATTATTTTTATATTAATTGTTATTTTATTATTTGTTATTGTTATATTAAATAATGATTTAAAAAGAAATAAAAGTATTAAAGATATTACTAATTTAATAGAAGAAATAAATAAGAAGAATTATAAATTAGATATAGATAATAATAGTGAAAGTGATTTATCTATACTTAAGAATGAAATATATAAAACTACTATTATGTTAAAGAGTGAAGCAGAAAATAGTTTAAATGATAAGAAGAATTTAAAGATTAGTTTAGAAGATATTTCTCATCAATTAAAGACTCCTTTAACTAGTATATTAATTATGTTAGATAATATATTAGATGATCCTGATATGGATAATAATATAAGAGAAGATTTTATTAGAGATATTAAAAGAGAAGTTGTTAATATTAATTTCTTAGTACAGAATATATTAAAGTTATCTAAGATGGATGCTAATGCTATTAAGTTTATTAATAGAGAGTTTTATTTATTAGATATGGTTAATGAAAGTATTAGAAATATATCTGTTTTAAGTGATTTAAAGAATGTTAAGATTAATGTTAATGGTGATAAGAATATTAAGTTTAAATGTGATGATAAATGGAATGTAGAAGCTATTACTAATATATTAAAGAATTGTTTAGAGTATTCTAATAATGATAGTAATATAGATATTAATATGAGTGAAAATAATGTATATGTTGAATTAAGTATTAGAGACTACGGATGTGGTATTAGTAAGAAAGATATTAAACATATATTTGAAAGATTTTATAAAGGTAGTAATAGTAGTAATGAAAGTGTTGGTATAGGTTTAGCTTTAGCTAAAAGTATAGTTGAAAAAAGTAATGGTACTATTAGTGTAGAGTCTAGTAAAGAAGGTAGTAAGTTTATATTAAAATATTATAAAATATAAATACTATTTATAAATAATTTGTTATAATGAATTTGGTGATGTTTATGAAAGATATTAAAGTAATTTTTATGGGTACTCCAGAGTTTTCTGTACCTGTTTTAGAAGCATTGATAGATAAATATAATGTTATTATGGTTGTTACTCAACCTGATAAAGAAGTAGGTAGACATAAAGAATTAGAATATAGTCCTATTAAGAAGGTTGCATTAGAACATAATATTGAAGTTTATCAACCAGTTAAAATTAGAAAAGAATATGAAAAAGTAGTTAATGCTGGTGCTGATATTGTTGTTACGTGTGCTTTTGGACAAATAATACCTGAAGAGATATTAAATGCTCCTAGATTAGGTTGTATTAATGTTCATGCTTCTTTACTTCCTAGATTAAGAGGAGGAGCTCCTCTTCATCATGCTATTATGGATGGAGAAGAAAAGACTGGTATTACTATTATGTATATGGATAAGAATATGGATACTGGAGATATTATTAGTAAAAGAGAATATGTTATTCAAGATAGTGATAATGTTGGTACATTACATGATAAATTAAGTATTATGGGTAGAGATTTATTAATGGAAACTTTACCTAGTATTATAGATGGTACTAATAAAAGAGAAGTACAAGATCATGATAAAGCTACTTTTGCATGGAATATAACTAGAGAAGATGAACATATTAATTTTAATGTTACTGCAAGAGAAGTATTTAATAAAGTAAGAGGTTTAAATCCATGGCCAAAGGCATATATGATTATGAATGAACAAGAAATTAAAGTATTAGAATGTTTTATTGGAGATAAGACAAGCAAATTTTCTCCAGGTACAATAGAAGAAATAAATAAAGATAATATTGGTATTAGTACTAAAGATAAAATAGTTTATATTACAAGAGTTAAACCTTTTGGTAAGAAAGAAATGAGTGCTTTAGATTTTATTAATGGTTTAGATAAAGAAAAAGTACTTAATAGTATTGTAGAATGAAAAAAAGAATATGTATTATTTTAGGTATTATATTAATTTTATTTATTGTATTAATGTTGTTACCTGATTCTTTTTATAAGAAACATTCTAAATATGGTTGGTTTTATGAAAATAATTTTATTGGTGAACCAACTTATGATGATACTTTAGAAGGTTGGGATTTATCTATAGATGATTATTTTAATAAAGTATTAAATAATAAATATAGTTATAAATATGAATTAGATAATATTCAAGGTAGATTAATATGTGCTGGTAGAAAAGATGGAGATAAAGAAGAGGGAGAATGTACTTCTCCTAAAGAGATAAAATATACTAAAGAGAATATTAAAGATGCTTATGTTAAATATAATACTAAGTATTTAGATATGAGTTATGTATATGATTTAATAAAAGATCAAGATAAAGATACTACACAAATGGAAGATACTAGATTATTTACATATAATTTAGATAAAGATGAAACAGATATTTATATTTATTGTAGTAAAAGTAATATTAAAAAAATTATTATTATGAATATATATTTATCTTATGTAATAGAGTTTAGTGATATTAAAGAATAAGGTGTATTATGCGTAAGAATGTTTTTGGATTAGTGTTAGTTAATGCAATTACTTCTCTAAGAATATTTGGTTCAATAATATTAATACCTATTTTTATTAGGTATGGTGGATTTGTAACTGGTTTTGTTGCATTAGCTTTTTTATTAACTGATTGTGTTGATGGATTTTTAGCTAGGCATTTAAATGCGCAGTCTTTTTTTGGATGTATTTTAGATGCTATTAGTGATAAAGTATTTGGTATTGTTTGTTTAGCTTTATTATCATCTTTTAATCCAGTTTTTTTAGGTATATTATTGATGGAAGTATTAATTACTGTTATTAATAATGTTAGTTTATCTAAAGGTAATAATGTACAATCTAGTTTTTTAGGGAAAGTTAAAATGATTATTATGTCTTTAACAATTATAATTAGTTTTTTAATTATGGTACCTAATAAATTATTAGATTTATTTAATATTAATAGTGGTTTTATTTTTAATATATTACAAAAAGATCCAAGTGATTTAACTACTTGGATGGCTTTAGTAGTATTAGGTGCTGATTTATTTGTATTTAGTGATTATTTACATAGAGCTAAACAACAATCAGTAGAGTATTATAAGAAAGAAAATTTAACTATTAAAGATATTGAAGATAGTATTAATGATTTAGAAAATAAAAAGAGTGATTTATTAATTAATAGTAAAGTAAAGAGATTTAAGACAAAGAAAGAGTTAAAAAGAGATTTGTTTGATACAGATTATTATGTTAAACATAAGAATGATAGTTTGAGAGATTTAATTTTTAAATAGAGGGATTATTTATGACAGATAAGGGTATTTTTACAGAACAATATTTTAGATTTAATGGTATTAATAGTCAGAAGAAAAGAAGATGGTTAATTAATACTTTAAGTTATTGTAAAGAAGTTAGAGATACTCTTTATCCATTAGATGGTAGTTTAGTTACAGAATTATCTATTGTTGAATTTAGTGCTACTAAAGAGAAAGATATTTATATATTAAATGGTTCTTTAATATTGAGAGATGGAGATCGATATGAGGCAAGAACTTTTAATGCATATATATCTGGTAATGAAATGGAAACTAGAGTCTATTTAGATATAGTTAGAGAAGGTACAGAAAATGTTATTACTACTAGAGATAGTAAATATCAAAGAACTATAGTTACTAATGAAACTTTTGTAGATGCTGGTGATAGAATATTATCTATTACTTCGTATTGTGGTATGGATGGTAAAATATTTAATGCTGAAATTCCTAAAAGAGATGATAATTTATTAGAAGAAAGAAGTATGCAAATGGGTGCTTTTTAAAGTACTCTTTTTTTGTTATAATTTTTATGGGTGGTTTTATGAATATTAAATTAGATATAATTATGTCTTTAATAATTTTATTTTTAATAATTATTTATAAGGTATATCAATTTAAAAGATATAAATTAATATATGTAGGTAATTTATATAAAAGAAGTAATGGTATTTGTAAAGTATTATTATCTTTAAGTATTTTAATAGGTATTGGTAGTTTATTATTCTTTTATATTAATAAAAATCTAAATATTAGAAATGTTTTATTTAGTATAAGTTTTTTAGTATGTGTATTACCTATAAATTTGTTTAATATGTATAGAATGTTTTTCTTAGATGAAGAGAAATATACTCATATTAAAACGGTTATTACTAATAAGATTCCTGATAAAGAATTATTTAAGAAATATTTAAAAGCTGGTATTAATATTGTTATATTTAGTAAAGAAAAATTAAAATATAAAATAGATAAAGTTAGTATTAAAGATATTAATAGAAGAACTTTAAAGAAATGTTGTATTGTTAATAGTGATGATATTAAAGTAGTTAATAAATATTTAGTAGATGATGTTATTGTTATTAATAATGATTTAGATAAATTATATGATAATATTTATCATGCTAGAGGGGTACATGATAATTATATTAGAAGTATTAAATATATATTTGTTTTATATTTTAGTATTTTAGTATCTAATATTGTTTTTATGATAGGCAACTTTCCCGCATGTACAAATATTAGTATTATGTTATTATTTAAATTATTAAGTTTATTATGTATAGAATTTATTTTTAAAGATTTAAAATATGATATTGATATTATGGATAGAAAAGTTAAAGATAGTAATGTTATAGTAGGCAAACAAGAATGTTTATTATTATTTATGATTAGTATGTTAATATTATTTGCTATTTCTATACCTTATATGTTTATAATAGTTCAAAGTGATAATATTGGTTTAGTTAGAGGTTTATATTATGTTATTTTAATATATTGTATGTTATTTTTTAATTATTATAATTATAGTGAAAAGATTTATATAATAAATATTATTAATAGTTTTAAAAGTATTAGAATGATAATATATTTAATATGTAGTATTGTTTTAAGTATATTAATAAGTAAAATAAAATATTTATATGTTAGTGATATGGTATTAAAGAATTATTTTTCTTGTATATTAATATCTTTAATAATATGTATTATATTTGATGTATTTAAATTTAGTAGATGGTTAAGTAATAGGAGGAAGAGATAAGATGAATATTAAGATTACTAAGAATATTGATGAAGCTAATATGATTACTCATGGTGGTAAATTTCATCCTGATGATGTTTTTAGTACTGTATTTATGAGTAGAGTTATAGAGAATCCTATTGTATTTAGAACTACTGATCAAAATATTAAGAGAGATAATGTTTTAATATATGATATTGGTTTTGGTAAATTTGATCATCATGGTCCAGATGCTTTATATAGAGAGAGTCCTAAATTAAAATATTGTTCTTTTGGATTACTTTGGAAAGAGTATGGTAGAGAATATTTAGAGAAAATAAAATCTGTTGATAGAGATGAATTATTTAGAAGAATAGATGAAGATTTAATAATGCAAATAGATGGTATTGATAATGGTGTATTTCCTAGTATTAAAGCTCCATATAAATTAAGAGATTTAGATTATATTATTGATTTATTTAATAATTCTTGGTTAGATAATACTGATACTGATATTAGATTTATGGAAGCATTAGAAGTTGCTGATAAAATATTTGATAGATTTTTAGTTAGAGAAGAAGCTTTAATAGTAGCTAAAAAGAAAGTGTTAGATAGTATTAGTAAATGTGATGATGGTATTTTAATATTAGATGATTATTTACCTTATGAAGAAGGTTTATGGAGTTATAATAATAGTAAGAATATTAAAGTTATTATTATGCCTTCTAATAGAGGTGGTTATAATATTAAACCGGTTACTGTATCTAAAGATAGTCATGAGTTAGCATACTCATTTAGTAAAGAATATTTAGGTTTACATGATGAAGAATTAGTTAATGTAAGCGGTATTAAGAGTGCTAGATTTGTACATATAAGTGGTTTTATTGCTTGTACTGGTACTTTAGAAGATGCTATTTTAATGGCAAAAAATGCTATAGAAGATAAATAAAATATCTTCTTTTTTTATGATACATTTTTTGATATAATAAGTAGGATAGTAGGTTGATGGTATGAAAGATTATTATAATAAAACCAAAGAAGAAATATTCAGTGAATTTGATGTTACTGAAGATGGTTTAAGTAATAGTAAAGCGAATAAATTATTAGAAAAATATGGTAAGAATGAATTACCTAAAAAGAAACAAGAAAGTATTTTTAAATTATTTTTTAGTCAATTTAAAGATCCTATGGAATTAATATTAGTATTTACTGTTGTTTTATCTTTTATAGTAGGTGAGACTTTTGATGCTATTGCATTAATAGTAATTATTTTAGTAGATGTTATTCTTGGTACTATAGAAGAATGGAAAGCTAAGAAAGATGCTGATGCATTACTTAATATGATTAAAGTTGAATCTAAAGTAATGAGAAATGGTAAAGAGATAGTTATTGATTCTTCTTTATTAGTTCCTGGTGATGTAGTATTACTTGAAAGTGGAGATAAGATAAGTATAGATGGTAGAATTATTGAATGTCATAATTTTCAAGTAGATGAATCTTCTTTAACTGGTGAATCTGTTGGTATTATTAAGAATAAAGATAAATTAAAAGGAGAAGTATTACTTGCTGATAGAAAGAATATGGTATTTGCTGGTACTAGTGTTATTACTGGTAGAGCTAAAGTAGTTGTTACTCATACTGCTTCTCATACTGAGATAGGTAAGATTGCTGTTAAAGTAAATAATACGGAAGATGAAAAATCTCCTTTAACTATTAGAATGGAAAAATTTATTAGACAGATAAGTGTTGTTATTTTAATAATTGCATTAATAACTACATTTGTATTAGTTCAACATGATTATAAAGTTAATGAAATATTTGTATGTGTTATTGCTTTAGCTGTAAGTGCGATGCCAGAAGGGTTGAATTTAGCTTTAACTATGGCATTAACTATTGCTAGTAAGAGAATGGCTAAAAAGAATGTTATTGTTAAGAAATTAAATGCTGTTGAATCTTTAGGTAGTTGTACTGTTATAGCTAGTGATAAGACTGGTACTTTAACTGTTAATGAACAAACCGCTAAAGAGATAGTTTTAGCTGATGGTTCAATGTATATGATAGGTGGTACTGGTTATAATGATAATGGTAAAGTAGAACCAGTTGGTAATGCTAAATTAGATAAAGCTAAAGAAATTGCTATGTTAGGTGCTTTAAATACAGAAGCTCATTTAGATCATAATGATGATGGTACTTGGGAATTCTTTGGCGATAGTATTGATATTGCATTTTTATCTTTAGCTAAAAAGATGAATATAGTTGAGTATCCTAATATTAGTGAAATTATTCCTTATGAATCTGAGAATCAATATTCAGCGGTATTTTATAAAAAAGGTAAAGATACTTATTGTACTGTTAAAGGTTCTTTAGAAAGAGTTATGGCTTTTTCTAAGGAAGATGAAAAATATAAGAAACAAAATATTGAATTAACTAAAAGAGGCTATAGAGTTATTGCTATTGCTAATGGTAAAGTAAATGGTCATAATAAAGAAGATATTAAGGATTTAGATTTTGTTGGTATGGTTGCATTTATAGATCCTATTAGGGTAGAAGTTAAACAATCTATTAGAGATTGTCGTAATGCTGGTATTAAGGTTGTTATGATAACAGGAGATCATCCTTTAACTGCATTAAGTATTGCTAAAGATTTAGGTTTAGTAAATAGTGATGATCAAGTTGCTACTGGTGTTGAAGTTCAAGAAGCTCGTAGTAAAGGTGAAATTGAATTTGATGAATTTGTTAAGAGTAAGAGAGTATTTTCTAGAGTAACACCTATGGACAAATTAGAAATAGTTAATTCTTTTAAAAGACAAGGTGAATTTGTTGCTGTTACTGGTGATGGAGTTAATGATGCTCCAGCTATTAAGAGTGCTAATATAGGTATTGCTATGGGTAGTGGTACTGATGTTGCTAAAGAGACTGCTTCTATAATAGTAGCTGATGATAATTTTACTTCTATAGTAGATGGTATTAGAGAAGGTAGATGTGCTTATAGTAATATTAGAAAGATATCTTTATTCTTATTAGGTTGTGGTTTTGCAGAGATAGCATTCTTCTTATTATCTATTGCATTTGGTTATGATATTCCGTTAGTAGCTATTCAATTATTATGGTTAAATATGGTTACTGATGGTTTCCAAGATATTAGTTTATCTTTAGAAACATGTGAAGATGATATTATGAAAGAGAAACCTAGAGATACAAAAGAATCTTTATTTAATAAAGATTTAATATTAGGTATTAGTGTATTAGGTACTACTATAACTGTAATTGTATTTGGTACATGGTTATATATGATGAATAGAGGAGTTAATTTAGTAACTGCTAGAAGTATTATTATGATGCTAATGGTTATTATTCAAAATATTAATGTATTAAATTGTAGAAGTGAAAAGAAATCATTATTTAGTATTAGTTTAAAAACTAATCCTTTATTAATAGTAACTATAATTGGATCTATTTTATTACAAGTAGTACTTGCTGAAATAGATATTACTGCTAAATTTTTAAATGTTGAACCAATTAGTTGGTTGAGTATTATGGAAATTTTTGCATTATCGTTTATAATAATAGTTGTATTTGAAGTTTACAAATATATAAGAGAAAGGAGGAGTCATGTAGATGAGTAATGTTACTCCTATATTAGGAATTATTATTGGTGTTTTACTTTTGTTTTTTGGTTATAAATTACAAAAGTGGATGGTTATTTTAGGATGGTTCTTATTAGGTTATATGCTTGGTGGATATATTGGTGGTATGTTTACTGAAGGAACTATTTTATTAATAATTCAAATAGCTTGTGGTTTATTACTTGCTGGTGGAGGATGGAAATTAGAAAAGATTGCGTTATGTGTTGCTATTGCATATTATACTTATTGTGTATTAGTTCCATATAATTTTAATTTCTTTCCTGAACATTTATATAATGTTGCTACAATAATTGGTATTTCTATTATTGTAGGTATTGTAGCAGTAAGATTTATTAGACCTATTTTGATATTAGTAACTGCTTTTTATGGAGCTACAATGATAGTTCAATATTTACCAACTTTTGTTAATATTCCAAGTAAAGTTTTGACTATAGGTTTCTATGTTTTAATCATAATTGGTGCTATAGTACAAGGTAATACTAATTAAAGCGAGAAATCGCTTTTTTAAGTTGTAATAAATTGTTATTTGGTTTATAATTTTATATAGAATAAGGGAGTGTGGCAGGATGAAAGTAATGTTAATGGATACTACCAAATTAGTTAATCTAGTGCTTCCTAGAGAGGTTTTTGGTAATTATTGGATTACTAATGCAGCCAAAGATAATTTAATAAGTGTACAAGCTATTGATGGCAATTGGGTTATTAAAAGTAATAGTGAAGTAAAACTTATTAAAGCTGGTAATATTTTAGAAGAAGTAATCTTAGAACCAGAAAAATTCTTTACTATTAAAGATGTTATTAATAACGTTAGTTATGTTATATATACTTGTGAATATTATGATCCTAATGCTATGCAATTAAATATCTATCCTACTAATAATAGAGATTGGTATATAGGTAATAATACTGCACATGGTGCTACAAATTTCCCTAATGTAATTTCATATGAACAACCTGGTTTTGCTTTTAATCAACTTAAATTAACTTTAAAAGATAATACTATTTCTATATTAAATTTAAATCCTCAAATACCTATGTATGTTAATGGGGTATTAAAAGAGAGTGAAGATTTATCTTTTGGTGATACTGTTTTTATTTTTGGTTTTAAATTCAGTATTATTAAAGATATTTTATATATAAATAATCCTAATAGATTAGTTAAATATGATAGTAAGATGTTTAATAATAGAGCTATGCCTGTTTTAGATTTTAGTAAAATATCTAAAGAAGCGGATCCTGTTATTGAAATGTATAAAAAAGAAGATTATTTCTTAAAACCACCTAGATTTGATGAAAGATTAGAAGAGAAAACTTTAGAAATAGATCCTCCTCCTCAAAATCAACAACAAGAAGAAATGCCTGCTATTTTAGCAATGGGTTCTATGTTAATGATGGGTATGAGTTCTATGATGACTGGTGTTGTAACATTTACTAATGTTATGAATGGTACAACTCCTTTAAAAGAAGCATGGACTAGTTTATTAACTGCTGTAGCAATGCTTACTTGTATGTTAGTTTTACCTTCTATTACTAAAATGTATAATAAGCATAAAAAAAAGGTTTATGAAAGAACAAGACAGGCTACTTATTGTGCATATATTAATAGAAAAAGAGAAGAATTCTTAATTGAAATGCGTAAAGAACAACAAATACTTGTTGAGAAATATATTCCTTTAAAAGAAGTTGGAGATATTATTCTATATAAGAAAAGAAATCTTTGGGAGAAGAATCAAGATGATTATGATTTCTTATCTTTAAGATTAGGTATAGGTGCTGTTCCTCCATATTTTAAAGTTGATTATCCTGATGAACATTTCTCTATGGAAGCTGAAGATAATTTAATGCAATATTTAAGAGAATTATCTAAAGAGACTAAGTATTTAACTAATGTACCAGTTAGTTATAATTTTGTTGAAAAGTTTGTTACTGGTATTATTGGTCAAAGAGTAGTATCTAATCCATTTATGAGAGGTTTATTATTACAAATGATAGCTTATCATGGATATGATGATTTAAAGATAGTTGTATTTACTAATTCAGAAAATGCTAAATTCTGGGAAGAAATAAAAGATTCTCCTTATTGTTGGGATGATAATAGAACTATTAGATTCTTTGGTACTAATACAGATGATATTGGTCAAATTAGTGCTTATTTAGAAGAATTATTATCTCAAGTTAAAGAAGCTAATGAAGCTAATAAAGGTTTTGGTGAATCTAAAAAAGAAGTTAAATTAAATAAGAAGTTTATTATTATAACTGATGATATTGATTTAGTTAGAAATGTTAGTATAGTAAGAACTGTTTTGGAAGATACAGAATACTTAGGTATTAGTTTAGTTATTTGTACTGAGAGATTAAATTCTTTACCTAATGAAGTAGAACACTTTATTTCTATAGATGAACGTAGTGGTGGAGTATTTGAAAGAGTATTAATTGATGATAAGAAGATAAACTTTGTTCCTGATTTTATGTTTACTTCTTTATATAAATATTGTTATGTTTTATCTAATATTCCAATTGCTTTAAATGGTGGTAAATTCGTTTTACCTACAAGTTATTCTTTCTTAGAAATGTATAATGTTTCTAATGTTAACCAATTAAATGCATTAGGCAAATGGAAAGAGAATGATCCAATTAACTCTTTAACTGCTCCTGTTGGTATTAATGAATATGGTGAATTATTTAAATTAGATTTACATGAAAAAGCTCATGGACCACATGGTTTAATTGCTGGTATGACTGGTTCTGGTAAATCAGAATTCATTATTACATTTATTTTAAGTATGGCAGTTAATTATCATCCTGATGAAGTTCAATTTGTTTTAATAGACTATAAAGGTGGAGGTTTAGCTGGTGCTTTTGAAAATAGAGAGACTGGTTTAAAATTACCTCATTTAGCTGGTACTATTACAAACTTAGATGTTAATGAAATTAATCGTTCTTTAGCTTCATTACAAAGTGAGTTAAAAAGAAGACAAGCTGAATTTAATAAAGCAAGAGATTCTGTTGGTGAATCTACTATTGATATTTATAAATATCAAAGATTATATAGAAATGGTCAAGTTAAAGATCCTATTTCACATTTATTTATAATTTCAGATGAGTTTGCTGAATTAAAAGCTCAACAACCTGATTTTATGGATGAGTTAATTTCTACAGCACGTATAGGTCGTTCACTTGGTGTTCACTTAATTCTTGCTACACAAAAACCTAGTGGTGTTGTTAATGATCAAATTTGGTCAAATAGTAAATTTAAAGTATGTTTAAAAGTTCAAGATAGATCTGATTCTCAAGAAATGATTAAGAGACCAGATGCAGCTTCATTAAAAGAAACTGGTAGATTCTTCTTACAAGTTGGTTATGATGAATTCTTTGCATTAGGTCAATCTGCTTGGACAGGTGCTCCTTATTATGAATCTGATGTTAGAAAGAAGAAAGTTGATAATACTATTTCTTTTGTTAATAATTTAGGTTTATCTATTAAGGTAGTTGATGATGGTAAAAATAATTTTGTTGGTGTTCTTAAAGGTGAAGAATTACCAAATATTATGAAGTATTTAGTTGATATTGCTAAGAAAGAAAATATTCATGTTAAGCAATTATGGTTAAATGCATTACCACCTATTATATTCTTAGATGGTTTAAAAGAAAAATATGAATATAAGAAGATTGATTGTGATATTAATCCTGTTATAGGTGAATATGATGCTCCAGATTTACAACAACAAGGTTTACTTACTATGCCTGTTACTAGAGGTGGTAACTGGATAGTATATGGTATGGCTGATAGTGGTAAAGATGAAGTTATTAATTCATTTGTATATTCTTGTATTAGTACATATTCTCCATCTGAGTTACATTTATATTTATGTGATTTTGGTGCTGAGACATTAAGAATGTATAAAAAAGCTCCTCAAGTAGGAGATGTTGTATTCCAAAATGATCAAGATAAAGTAATGAATTTAATTAAATTAATTCAAGCTACTATGGAAAGTAGAAGAAAAACATTTGCTGATTATGGTGGAGATTATATTTCTTATTGTAAGAGTAGTGGTAAGATAGTTCCAAATATTATAGTTGTTATTAACAATTTTGAATCATTTAATGAAAACTATGGTGATGCTTTATTTGATTCTTTAATATCATTAACTCGTGATTGTACTAAGTATGGTATTTATTTTGTAATGAGTGCTGCTGCTTCTAATGGTATTAGATCAAGACTTGCACAATATTTACCTAACCATTTAGTATTACAAATGAATGATAAATATGATTATTCTTCATTATTATCTAGAACTAAATTGGAACCTGCTAATTATGAAGGTAGAGGTTTAGTTAAATTAGATGATGTTTATGAATTCCAAGCTGCTATTCCAGCTACTAAGGATAATTTAAATGAATTTGTTGGTGCTAAGATTAAAGAATTAAGTGGTAAATATAAGAATACTGCTCAACGTATTCCAGTACTTCCTGAAGTAGTAAGTATTGCTCATTGTGAAAGTGCTAATAAGGGTGTTGAAGCAATTCCTGTTGGTGTTGAAAAAGATTCTTTAAATATAAGAACTTTAAATGTAGCAAAATACTTAGGTCATATGATTACAGGTATGGAATTTGATAACATTAAGAAGTTTGGTGAAATGGTTATTAGAGAGTTAGCTGTTTCATTAAAGAAGAATGTTTATGTATTTGATGCTGAAAAAGCATATAAATCTGTTTCAGAGATTGTATCTTATTTTGATTCTAATTTAAATAATGCATATAAACAATTAAAAGATTTTATTGATAAAATGTATGAAGAATTTGAAAAAGGTGGATATGATGCTTCAACACTAAATAATTATGGTGAATATGTTGTAGTTATATCTGGTTTTGATAAATTTAAGATGTTATTAGGATCTGATTTTAATTCAATATTTGCTGATTTATTAGTTAAGATTAAAGCTATGCCTAAAGTACATTTCATCTTATTAGATTCTGTTGATAATATTAAGAAGAATGAATATGATCCATGGTATAAGAGTGTAATGAATCCATCAAGAGGTATTTGGATTGGTGATGGTATTACTAATCAATTTACTCTTAAATCAACTTTATCTTCAAGAATTCTTGGAGTTAAGATTGATAATGACTTCGGTTATTATATTGATGGTTCTGTTACTGTACTAATTAAGGTAGTTAATGCTATTGGTGAAGAGACAGAACAACAAGAAATAGAAACATTATAAAAACTGGTTTTTATGACCAGTTTTTTGTTTACTTAATTTGTGTTTATTGACAATGATTTGTTGACTAGGACTTGTTTTTATACTATTATTAATAGTATAAGAGTGTAGTAGGATAGTTATGGGATGCTACTTGATTCTTAAGGAGGTATTTATGAATAATAAAGTGTTAGTTAGTCTAATAGTTCCTAGTATAGAAGAAAGGTATAACGTTTTTATTCCTATTAATAAGAAAACTATTGAAATTATATTCTTATTAAATAAAGCCATTAATGATATGACAGATGGTTCTTTTCCTATGTCTAGTAATTTATCATTAATAGATGGTGAAACTGGAGTCATTTATGATGTTGAAGGTACATTTAAAGATAATAACATTTTAAATGATACAAAATTAATCTTAATATAGGGAGGTGGAATGACATGGGTACAAGTGATGGAACAATTTCTTATAATTCACAAGAATTACATAATCTTCATTCAAGCTTAAGTTCAAATTCAAAAGGAATAAAAGATGAAATAGAAGGATTAATTAGTGAAGCAGAGAACTTAAAAAAAAGTGGTAAATGGTCTGGAGAT
>JAEEGL010241197.1_pt1 | contig 48558 bp, 35 predicted proteins | sample 9134231 | NCBI WGS metagenome assembly JAEEGL01 (sample SAMN16246548, study PRJNA631951) | gut metagenome | biome: gut microbiome; feature: rumen; material: fiber-attached | host: Bos | place: Iran: Karaj | collected 2018-10 | reverse complement strand
TGTTTCATTTCTCATCTTTTTAACACAAATTGCCATGAATATATCATGAATTAATGGGTAATTCGTGGACATTCGTGTTTTTTCATTTTCAATTATCAATTTTCAATTCTTGTCGGGGTGTTGTATCGACAAGGGCATGTCCTTCTGCGAGAGGTAGAACATGTAGAGGACGGCGGGTTTTGGACCGCGGTTTTCCCCGTGATGGACGGTGCCGACCATCTCGACCACCGCTTCGCCCTCGTGGACCACCTTCTCGGTGCCGTCCTGGGCGACGATGGTCAGCTCGCCCTGGGTCAGCACGCCGAAGTTCATCACCTCGTGGTGGTGCCACCCCAGCTTGCAGCCAGCGGGGAACACATACTTCAAGGCCACCAGCTCGGGGCGTCCTTGGAGGTAGTCGGGCAACTCCGAGCCATCCCAGCTCTGCGCTGTGCGGAAAAGCTGTGTAGTCTCCACTTGTCTTGCTGTCTCTTCCATAATTATGTATTACAATTCTTTTACAAAGCTCCAGCTGCCCATCTTGTGGCCGCGGCAGTCAAGCTCCTGGTAGTCGGCGACATCGAAGCCCAGATGCTGGTAGAATGCCAGGTTGCTCTCGCTGTTGGTGAAGAAGCAAAGGCGTGTGCCGCCGTTGGTGCGGATATACGGTATGACGCAATCCATCAGCATCTCGCGTCCGAAGCCTTTCCCCTGACAGTCAGGGCTGACGGTGAGCGAGCTGAGATACCATGTGGTGCCGCCGAGCAGCGTGTGGCAATAGTGGCCCGCTGTGGTGTCCATCGCTAGCCACTCCTTGATGATGTCCTGCTTGGGCAGCCGCAGCACCTTGCCCCAGCCGTGGAGCATATACTGCAGGTCGCCGGGCTTCTTCCAGTCGGGAGGGAAGAGGTCGGCCACGGCGGCCAGCATGCCCTCATGACGTGCAGCCAGGAACCGTGCGCAGCGACGGGTGGTGCGGTACTCGCTGTGAATCATGGCACGCATGAAGGCCAGCCGCTCTCGCTCGTCGGGGAAGAAATGTGTGAAATACTCATAGTCGGCGAAGGCCTGCACCGAGAGCTCGGCGCATTCGCCGGTCTCGTTCCGCTGCATGGGCGCTATGGTCAGGTGTTCGGTATGCATATTCTTTGTCGCAGCTGATTGTTATTTTGCGTCGGCTGCGGAGTGCGTTTTCTTCTTGTAGTGGGCGTCGGCGGAGATGAAGAGGCCGACGATGGGGAGGAAGAGGTAGATGCAGCCTTCGATGCACTCGATGGCGAGCATGGTGACGGCCTCGAAGACCACGAGGAAGCAGACGGCCGAGAACAGGCAGCGCCAGAAGAGGCGTGTGCGCACGGTGTCGGCCACCAGTTTCACCAGCGCCATCAGGAACACCACCACATGGTAGGCAATCATAATCCAGACGCCTGTGATGGGGATGAAGTTGTCGGTGATGCCGGCCACCGAGGCCCCGAGGAGCATGACGACGATGATCCAATTCCATTCGCGCCACTGCTTCTCGCTGAGGCCCATGCGGTCGCTCTGGTGGGCTATGATGTGAAGGAACACATTGAACATGCTGTAGGCCACGAAGCTGAGCAGCGCCACGCCGACCAGCGACCACCAGAGGCCCACCACCTGGCTTTGGCAGAACCAGCCGATGCATATCTCCTTGCGTCCGAGGTCAACATCCTCGAAGAGCGGCAGGTCGCCCGAGAAGCAGTAGTAGTAAGTGGCGGCAACGGTCACCCACCACAGCGTGTAGAGTAGCGGATAGAGGTTGCGGCGCTCCTTCTTGTAGATGATGAAATATACAATGCGCATGGCCATCGCCAGCACCAGCAGCAGGATTGGGATGACGATAGGATGGAGCCCCAGCGGGTTGCTGTGGTGGAGGTTGAGCAATTCGGGGATGTTGCTCATAGGCGCATTGGCCTTGATATAATCTGAAAGGGCTGATAGGATCATATCGATGATGTTTAATTGTTATTCTTGCTGTTGACGGATATCTCCTCCAAGGCGCCGGTCTCAGAGTCGATGATGAATCCGCGCACAGTGACGTCCTTGGGCACCAGCGGGTGGGTGCGGATTATCTCCACGGTCTTGCGCACCGACTCCTCGGTGTCCTTGAAGCCTTCGAGCCAGTGATTGAGGTCGATGCCGCATTTGCGGATGGTGTCGAGGGTCTGGTCGGTGACGCCGCGTGCCAGCATCTCGTCGTGGAAATGGCTGTAGCTCATGTGGCAGGCGCCGCAGTGGGAGTGGGCCACCACCATGATGCTGTCGACACCCAGCTCGTAGATGGCCACTATCAGGCTGCGGATGGCCGAGTCGAAGGGGGTGATGACCAAGCCGCCGGCGTTCTTGATGATCTTGGCGTCGCCATTGCGCAGGCCGAGGGCTGCGGGCAGCAGCTCGGTGAGGCGTGTGTCCATGCACGACAGCACGGCGAGTTTCTTGTCGGGGTACTTGTCGGTGACATACTTCTCGTATCCTTTCTCGGCCACGAACTTCCTGTTGTATTCTAATATCTGGTCAATCATGATGTCGTAATGATTCAAAATGCAAAAGTACGAAAAAATATTAAAGTATGCCTACAGCCTTCATCAAGCGGCTGTAGTAGGCGGCTTTCTCCTGCAGTGGCATGGGGTAGGCGCGCGAGGATGAGGGCATACGCCAGAGTCGCATGTCGCGGCCGGTAATAGTGAATTCGTTGTATTCGCCCATTCCTGGCACGGCGACGCCGTAGGCCTCGGTGAGTGCCGAGAAGCTCTTCTGACCTGTGCATACGATGTTGTGGCACAGCGGAATCTGCGCCAGCAGAGCGGGGATGTCGGTCTTCTCGACTATTAACAGGTCCTTGTCGGAAGCGTTGCCGCTGAGGCGCCGCACGGCGGTGGCAGTGTCGTAGATGGCTATGCCGCGCTCGTTGAGCAGCCGCTTGATGTCGGGCATGCGGAACGTCTTGTGTTCGTTGTCCACAAGCCGTTGACTGTCGGCGTAGAACACCTGTCCGAAAATCTCCCACATCATGTTGGTGCGGTTGGGGTAGAAGAAGTCCATGCACCAGCGGCGGCGTGGCGGCGGGAAGCTGCCGAGCATGAGCAGGCGTGCGTTGGGCGGCAGGAAGGGCTCAAGTGGATGATGTTCTGTCTGGGCGTCCATGCAGTGTTGTTTTTTGCGATGCAAAGATACGAAAAAAAAACTATAATGAGTGCCGACAGGTGTCCGGATGGAGTCTCTTCAGCCCCTCTATGGAACCCCTTCGATCCCTCGACGGCCTTCCACTGAAGAACGACCGAAGGGGGGCCGTAGAGGGGCCGAAGGGACTCCGTACAAACCTAGGCTGTTTCTGCTTTTGCAGAAAATGAGTGTCTGTAGTATGTTGGTTTGCAAGGTGTTCTGTTTTATGTGTTTTGGCGTTTTTTCGGCTTTTTTTCACCTTTTTTACTCTGTTTTTTGTCTGTTTTGTTTTTTTTGTGTACTTTTGCATTTTGAAAGAATGAAGACGTGATGGACGAAGGGTGCCGCAATAGTCAGGCCTACAAGGCGCAGTTGGAGCGTGCGCGCCGCTGGTGCGCCGCCGAGGAGCGCTGCGAGAGCGGTGTGAGGGAGAAGCTAGCGGCGTGGGGCACCGGCAGGGCCGACGCCGACGACATTATAGCCAGTCTGGTGGAAGAGGGCTACCTCGACGATGCGCGCTACGCGCGTGCCTACTGCGAGAGCAAGGTGCTGCACCAGCACTGGGGGCGCCAGAAGGTCTGCTACCAGCTGAGGCTGAAGCGGCTGTCGCGCGAGGCGATAGAGGAGGGGATGGCCGCCGTGGACGAGGAACGGTACATGGAGATGCTGAGAGAGGTGGCCGAGAAGAAGTGGGAGGCGGAGAGTGGGAAACGGAGTGTTGGGAGCGGAGAGAGTGGAGTGGAGAGCAGAGAATGGGTGACGGATGTGAAGAGGAAGGTGATGGCGTTCCTGGCGTCGCGTGGCTTCACGATGAGCGAGATAAACGAAACAATAACAAATATCACAAAACGATGAAACGTATCATTACCCTTTTTGCAGCCATGGCTTTGGTTGCTACTGTTGCAACGGCACAGGACGATGCCGCTGCCGGCGCAGCATGGACCACCAGCACCACTCCGGCGTTGAAGGTCAGCGAACAGCTGTTCAACAACTGGTCGAAGAGCGGTAACTCCACTTTCGATGTCACGTCCACATTCTTCGGCAACTACAAGTACACGCATCCCAAGTATGTGTGGGACAATGTGGCCGACCTGGCCTACGGCTATGCCTGGCAGGACCTCGACCCCGAGGGTGTGCTGTTTGAGACGCGCCGCAAGAGCAACGATAAGATTGACCTGACGAGCGCCTTGTCGTGGAACGCCTACAAGGGCTGGGGCGCCAGTTTCACGGCCAACCTGAAGACGCAGTTCGGTAGAGGCTATGAGTATGAGGGTGTTGGCCAGGCCGCCGAAGATAGCAAGATGCTTGTCTCCGACTTCTTCGCTCCAGCCTACCTGACCACGGCTCTCGCCTTCGAGTACAAGAAACCCGACTGGTCGGTGTCTCTCTCTTTCCTGACCGGCAAGACGACCTTCGTCTGCAACGACTGGTTCATCATCAACGGCTACAACTACGGTGTCATCCAGAACGATGTCGACGACCCCAAGAAGCCGTTCGACCCCGCCGACTCCGCGACCTACAAAAACATCAAAAACGCCTACTTTGCCCTCGGTAGCTATATCCGCGCCCAGTACCTGAAGAAGGACATCGTACCCAACCTCGACCTATACGCCCGCATAGAGATCTTCTACGACTACCAGAAACCGAAGAACATGGGATGGAAGTCGATAGATGCCTCTACCGACTGGTCGTATGTGCCGGGCGATGGCGGTGCCAGAACCAAGTATACTGGTATTGAGGCAGTGGACAAGGCTGGTTTCGAGCGTTTGAAAGGCATGAACTGGCTGCAGCGCCGCGCCTTTGAGACTGATCTGGACATGGAGGTGAAGCTAGACTACCGTTTCTCGAGCCATATAGCCGCCAACTTTGCCCTTAACCTGAAGTACGACACCGACTTCGCTGGCATGGGCCGCGGCGGTCACTGGCAGCTCTACCAGCTTGCCGGTGTGCAACTGTTCTTCAACTGGAAGACGCCGCAGCAGTAATCATTTGAATCTTAGTAGTACAGACTCGCTGACACGAAGCCCCACCAGCTGTGCCAGCGAGCCTTCTTTTATGGCCAGTTCGAGGAGGCCTGTGGCGGAGACCACGAGGCGCAGGCGGCGCCGCGGGTCAGTAGAAGCGCTGGTGGTGTGGTAGCCTGTCGAGAGCTCGGTGACCTCCTGGTCGCGCACCGAGAGCACGAAGTCGCGCCCCTGGCGTATCTCTTCGAACTCCTTGTAGTTGATGCCGAGGTAGGCGTTGCCGTAGCGGTCTATGTAGTGCACGTAGAGGCGGTAGTTCTCGCCCTGCTGCAGGTAGTGCGGCAGGGTGCGCTGTATCATCTGCGCCGGGCGCTGGCCGATGTCGTCGAGCGAGGTGCCGCGCGCCAACATCACCGCCACGCGTGCGAAGACCATGTAGGCGGCGAAGTTGTAGCTGCCGTCGGGCTTGACGTTGATGGTGCGCACATCCTCCATTGCATCGCCGAGGGCCATGGCTGCCAGGCCGTTGTCGCTGCATAGGTAGTACTGGCCGTGAGCTTTGATGCAAAGGAAAGGCTGCTGGGTGGCCACGTCGATGATGTGTATCGTCCCCGCGGGGAAGCCCGTGCAGGCCTGACGCACCACGAAGGTGGCCGTCATCACGTTGTGCGGCTCAAGCCCATGTGTGACGTCGACCACCTGTACGCCATCTATATGGCTGTACAGCAACCCCTTGACCATGCCTGCGAAGAAGCCGGCATCGCCCCAGTCGGTGGTCAGTGTCACAATGGGAGTACTCATATCGGGGTGCAAAGATACGAATTAATTTCCAATGGCCGAGGAAAAAGTTTTTGCCGGCTGCACAATAATATCTTGTGCAGTGCGTTAATCAATAAATAAAGGTATAAAAAAAGAATCAGATATGAAATCTATAATCGTCGGTACCGACTTCTCAGAAGGCTCTTATGTGGCTCTTGAGCTTGCTGTTGACGTGGCCAACCGCCTGCAGTGCGGCATAATGCTTGTGTGGGTGAAGCGCGAGAAGAAACTCTTCACCAGCGACCAGCTGGATATGATGACCAACCTGGCCAAGGACAAGCTCGATGAGCTGTGCCAAAAGTACAGCCACTTGATGAAGCACGGGGAAATCCGTTGCGAGATACTTACCGGCAAGGTGTCGACAGCCATTGCCGAGGCGGCAAAGCGCGAGCTTTCGCCTATGATTATCATAGGTACCAACGGCGCTTCCGGCTTCGAGAAATACTTTATCGGCAGCCAGGCCGCCCGTATCGTGCAGGACTCGCCGTGTCCGGTGCTCACCATGCGTCAGGGCTACGACTTCCACAAGCGTCTGGAGCGCATAGTGTGCCCCATACGCGTCAATGTCAACTCGCGCCAGAAGGTGCCGCCGGCAGCTACCATGGCCAAGATATTCGGCTCCGAAGTGCATATCCTCGGCCTGCTCGATCTCAAGGAGGAGGAGTCGGCATTGCGTACATACATGACACAGAGCGTGGACTACCTCGAGCGCGAGGGAGTGCCGTTCCACTACGAGATACGTTCCTACTCCACCTATAGCGACACCGTGCTGGCGTATGCCGACGAGATAAAGGCAGACCTTGTCATCATCAATACCGAGCAGGACAAGGTTATCTCGCAGCTCTTCCTCGGCACCAATGCCCAGCAGGTGGTGCACAAGTCGCAGATACCTGTGCTCTGCATCCACCCGGCCGACTATATCAATGTGGCCGCCAAGGTATGAGCCGTTTAGTGTTCAGGACTTATGGCGTATGATGTTGTTGTCGTGGGCGGTGGAGCCGCGGGCCTGATGGCCGCCGTCACCGCTGCCGAGCGTGGCTTGAGTGCGCTTCTGCTTGAGAAGATGGACCAAGCCGGGCGCAAGTTGCGCATCACCGGCAAGGGCCGCTGTAACCTCACCAACACCAACACCCTGCGCGACACCTTGCCGCATATAGGCTCTGACGCCCGTTTCCTGCGCAACGCATACGGCCGTTTCTTCAACCGCGAGCTCATGGACTTCTTTGAGGGGCACGGCGTACCTCTCGTCGTGGAGCGTGGCAACCGCGTATACCCTGCCTCGGGCAAGGCTCTGGACATCTTCCTAGCCCTCATCGGCGGGCTTGAGGCCAACCCCAGAGTCACCATTCGCAAGAACGCCACGGTGAAGGCTGTGGAGACATTCGATGAAGAGGGACGCCGTCAGGCTACGGCGGTAATCCTTGAGCGTGGCGAACGCATCCCCTGCCGGCATGTTATCCTTGCCACAGGCGGCCTCTCGTATCCCACTACGGGCTCGACAGGCGCGGGCTACCGTATAGCCACCGACCTCGGCCACACGGTCGTCGAGCCTGTGCCATCGCTCGTGGCGCTTCGATGCGCCGAGAAGATACCGCAGGAACTTGTGGGCTTCCAGCTCAAGAACGTGGAACTCACTGTGCAGGACGCCGGCAAGGTGCTCTGCCGCCATTTCGGCGAGATGACCTTCTGCGACGACGGCCTTGCCGGCCCCATAGTGCTCAGCACCTCGCGTGTCATCACCCGCCAGCTTCATACGACACAGGAACCACTTGCCGCCACCATCGACCTCAAGCCGGCACTTACCCGCGAGCAGCTTGACAAGCGTCTCATTGCCGACCTCAACGCCAATGGCACACGTATCTTCAACGATGCTTTGCGCCTTTGGCTCCCCGCAGAGCTCATACCTCTGGCGTTGCCGCAGATGCACATAGAGTACTACAAACGCCTCAACCAGATCAACGGTGACGAGCGCCGCCGTCTGCTTTCGTGGCTCAAAGGGGTGCGGTTCACCATCACCGGCACGCATGACTTCAACGAGGCCGTCGTCACCCAAGGGGGCGTCTCTCTGTCAGAGGTCAACCCCAAGACCATGGAGAGCCGTCTCGTCAACGGCTTGTATATCGTCGGTGAGCTTCTTGACCTTGACGCCGATACCGGCGGTTACAACCTACAGATAGCCTTCAGCACCGGCCATGCCGCCGGCCAGGCGGTATAAAGCAAAAGCGACCCGCAGGGGCCGCTTCTCTTTTATTGTTCGGCGGCAACCACCGCCTCTTCCCATTCTGTCATCTTATGTTCCAGCTGGTCTTTCAGAGACTGGTATTCTTTGTAGAAGTCGGCACTCTGCACAGCGCCGGTGGCGAGGATGGCATCTCTTTCTGCTATGGAAGCTTCGAGGGCTTCTATCTCCTGTTCTTTCTGCTTGACTGCGTTCTGCAGCTTGCGACGCTCGCGCTCACGCTCTTTACTCTGTTCGTAAGCCTGCTTGGAGGCAGAGGCGGTTTTGGGAGCTTCCTGGATAATTTGTGGGGTGGGAGTCTCCGCGGTATTCTGCACAAACTCCATGATGTCGCCCTTAAACTCGTGCACCTCGCCGTCGCGGAACTCATAAAGCTCGTCCGTCAGGCCGCTGAGGAAGTCACGGTCATGGCTCACTACTATCAAGGTGCCGGTGTATTGCAGCAGAGCATTCTTGAGGATGTCCTTGCTATTCATATCCAGGTGGTTGGTTGGCTCGTCTAGTATCAGCAGGTTGCTCGGTGTGAGCAGCAGCTTGGCCAGTGCCAGACGTGCTTTCTCACCACCGCTGAGCACCTTCACCTTCTTGTCGATGTCGTCATCGCCGAAGAGGAAACTGCCAAGGATGTTGCGTATCTTGGGGCGTATGTCGCCCTGCGCTATGTCGTCGATGGTCTCGAAGACTGTTTTGTCGAGGTTAAGCATGGCTGCCTGGTTCTGTGCGTAGTAGCCCATCTGTACACCGGCGCCGAGCTTGAAGGTGCCGGTATAGTCGTTGATGTCGCCCACGATAATCTTCGCCATCGTTGACTTGCCCTCGCCGTTGCGGCCCACGAAGGCCACCTTCTTGCCTGAAGTGAGCAGCAGGTCTACTCCGTCGAACACCTGGTTGTCGCCGTAGGCTTTGCCCAAACCCTTGGCTTCCACCACTATCTTGCCGCTGTGTGGTGCGGGAGGAAACTGGAAATGTATGCTTTCGGTACTCACTTCGTCCACCGTGATCTTCTCCATGCGCTCCAGCATCTTCACGCGGCTCTGCACCTGCTTGGCCTTGGTGGCCTTGTAGCGGAAACGCTCGATGAAGGCTTCTATCTGTGCCACCTGTCGCTGCTGGTTTGTGAGCTGGGCCATCTGGCTGGCGCGCCGCTCCTGCATCTGCACCACATACTCGGAGTAGGGGCATTTGTAGTCGTATATGCGGCCTGCTGTAATCTCTATGGTGCGCTTGGTGATGTTGTCGAGGAAGGTACGGTCGTGCGATACCAGCACCACGGCGCCGCTGTAGTTGGCCAGATAGTTCTCCAGCCATTGTATTGACACTATGTCCAGGTGGTTGGTCGGCTCGTCGAGCAGCAGGAAGTCGGGGTGGCGCAACAGTAGTTTAGCCAGCTCCACGCGCATCTGCCATCCGCCGCTGAACACCGCCACCGGGCGGCCGAAGTCGCTGTGCTTGAAGCCCAGGCCCAGCAGCACCTTCTCAGCCTGCTCCTGCCGGCGTGCACCGCCGAGGAGGGTGAGGTGTTCCGTCACCTCGTTGTGCCGTTCCAGCAGGCGTGTGTATTCAGCGCTCTCATAGTCGGTGCGTTCGGCAATTTCCGCCGTCAGGCGTTCCTGCTCGCGCTCCAGGTCGTCGATGACGCTGAAAGCCGTCATGGCTTCCTCGAGCACCGTGCCGATACTGTCGGGCACCATCTCCTGCGGCAGGTAGCCCACCGTTTGGCCGCTGGCCATGACGATGGTGCCGCTCTCCGGTTCCTGCCAGCCGCAGAGAATCTTCAAGAGGGTGGATTTGCCGGCGCCGTTCATTCCCACCAGACCTATCCTGTCGCGGTCGCCTATGTTGAAGGTGACGTGGTCGAAGAGGTTGGTGCCGGTGAACTGTACCGAGAGGTTGTTGACGCTAATCATTACAAAAAGAAGGAGCAGCAGACGAACCTACTGCTCCTATGTTCTTTGGGTGTACAATTTGTTTACTTCAGCGAGAAGTTGACAGGCAGGTTGTACTGCACACGCACATTCTTACCGCGCTGTTTGCCAGGGGTCCACTTGGGCATCGACTTGATCACGCGGATAGCTTCCTGACCGCAGCCGCCTCCGATGTCACGCAGCACGCGCACACCGGTCACCGAGCCGTCCTTCTCGACCACGAAGGTCACATACACACGTCCGGTGATGTTGTTCTCGCGGGCCAGCTGGGGGTACTTGATGTTCTGGGCGAGGTACTTGTACAGGGCCTCGGCGCCGCCGGGGAACTCGGGGTCGTTCTCAACGACCTGGAAGATCTCCTGCTCATCCTCTTCCTCTTCTTCCTCGATCTTGACGGGGGTAATCTCGATGTTTGTGGCCTCTTCCTGGCGCTGGAACGAGCTCATGTCAACCTCGTTCTTCGACTCAGCGTCATCCTCGATGACGTTCAGTTCTGTGACCACTTCGGGCTGCTCGGGGGGAGGGGGAGGGGGCAGTTCTTCCTGCTGAGTCTGGATGATGACGTCTTCCACCTCGTCGATAGCGGTACGCTGAACCACCTCGATCTGTTCCTGGTCGTAGTTCTTCCATTCAAAGGCAACCAGAGCGACGGCCATAATCACCACAAGACCTATCTCAAGATAGAGTCCACGGCGATTTTCAAGGTCGGCCTTGGGGGTTTTCTTGGCTTCCATATTATTATTTTTTAGTTATTTATTCGCATTTTTGCCCAGTTTGGGGGGCTTCTTTTCAGGGTGCTAAATTACAAAAAAAATCTGAATTACCAACAAAAAAATGTTATTTTTTTAGCATTTTGGCTAAAAAACATGGCTGAGTGCACCGTATCTTGCAGTGATTCTGTCGGGAATGCTAACATGCCTCGACCGTTATTTCTGGCGAGAGGTACAGCAGATACCCTTTGACTGCCTGATAGCCCATGTCGCTCAAGACCTTACAGTAGGCCTGCACTTGGCTGCGGTGGTCGGACATCGGTGTGCCGGTCTTGAAGTCCACGACCCACGTCTCTGTGGGGGTGACCACCACGCGGTCGGGACGGCTGCGCTTGCCGTTGGCCACAAGGTCGCACTCGTTCTTCGCCTCGTGGCGAGGGTCGAAGAAATGTGCTGTCTGCGGGTTGCCGACCACGCTGCGTGCCAGAGCCCCCAGCTCCTCCTTCTCGTTGTCCGTCAGCTGTCGGCTGGCGGCGAAGCGCTGTATGGCCTCTTCTACGTCGTCGGCATGGCGCACCGTGGCCAGCAGGTCGTGGGCGTAGATGCCGTAGCGGCGGCGGTCCTCCATGAGCGACGTCACAGCCTTCTCGGCCGGCGAGGCGATACTCACGCGTTCGCTCCAGTCGTCGTATGACAACTGCCGCAGGGTCACTGCCGGCTTGTGCTCGTCGTTGCCGCCAATGCTGCGGAATGCTGCATTCCCTCCGGTGTATCCCGTCGGGGCAAAGGCTTTGAGCAGGGTAGGCATGCGGCGGTCATGCTCGGGCTGTGTTTTCTGGTCGGCGATGTCTTGTGTGAATATGTACAGATGTTGTTTGGCGCGGGTGAAGGCCACATACATGGCGTTCAGCTCGTCTACCTCCGCCATCTGCTGCTCCTTGTGCCTAAGGGGCTCGAAGAGTGTGCGTTCCTTGTTGCCTAGGGTCACCAGCGTCGTGGGCATGCCCTTGTCGCCGCCGCCCAGTGTGGCGGCGGGGTCCACCCACAGCTTGGCGGCGTGTTCTTTCTGGAAGAAGACGGGGCAGATGACCACGGGCTTGCCGAGGCCTTTCGACTTGTGTATGGTGAGCAGCTGCACGGCGTCAAGTTCCTCCGAGGCTGCCGCTGAGAGGCTCTTCTGCTCGTCGAACCACTCCAGGAACTGGCCCGGCTCCTGCCGGTGGCGTGCCACAAAGGCCGCGGCACGGTTAAGCAGCGACGCCACATAGAGGCTGTCGATGCCGTCCAGGTTTAGCTCGCGCACCACCTCCTCGCAGCAGTCGTAGAGGTTCATGGAGGCCAGCAGGTCGACGTCGAGCTCACCCTGTATGCCCAAGGCGTCGAGGTGCCACTGGAGTGTGGCGCGCGCCACGCGGTCGCCGCGGTTTACCACCAGCCGCAGGGCGGCGATGATGGCCATCACGGCGTGGCTCTTGGTCAGGTAGAAGGACTCCGACGAGGTCCGCCGCACGTCGGGGTAGTGCTGCGCCAGGTAGTCGCTCACCTCGGCTAGCTCGCCGTTCTTGCGGGTGAGCACGGCGATGTCGCCGTAGGCGTAGCCGCGCTCGTTGTGCAGCATGGCTATCGTTTCGCCCACGCGCTCGTAGATGGCATCCTTGACAGCCTCGAAGCCGGCACCTTCGGCATCGGCCTTGCTCACGATGTCGAGCTGCACGTATCCGGCCCACGGCTTCACCTTGTGCTGGCGCAGTTCTTCGCAGCCTTCGGCGTTGAGGCGCCCATGGTCGTCGCGACCAATATATATGTCTTGCACCATTGGGTTGTCGGTGTAGACCTTCCGGGCGAGGAAGGAGAAGAGGCTGTTGTTGAAGTCTATGACTGCCGTGCCGCTGCGGTGGTTGTCGGTGATGCCGCGCACCGCGCTGTTGCCCTTCATCGAGAGTGTGCCGCCGTGGTGGCGCATGCCTTCCACCTGCGGCAGGCGCACGAACTGTGCCACGTCGCCTTGGCGGAAGCGGTAGATGCTCTGCTTGCCGTCGCCCACGACGAGCGACTCATGGTCTTGGCTCACGCCGTTCTCCAGCAGCGGTACCAGGTTGTGCCACTGCATGATAGAGGTGTCCTGGAACTCGTCGATGAGGAAGTGGCGGTAGCGGTTGCCCAGACGCTCGTAGATGAACGGCGCCGGGTTGTCCTCGTCCTCCACCATCTTGTTTATCATGCGGTTGAAGTCGCTCAGGTGTATGATGTCGTTGTCGTGCGTGTATAGCCGCATCTGGCTGTCGAGCTCGCCGAGGAGCGCTACGGAGTAGATGTTGCGCAGCAGCACGCGGCATGTGTTGCGCTCGGCCAGCAGGTGCAGCGCACGGTCGTAGCAGGAGCGCAGCTGTGGCACCAGGGCTTCCATGGCGGCCTGCTGCGAGGGGGAGGCTTTGGCGGTGCAGAACTTGTCGTCGGCGAAGCTCGCCACGGTGTAGCTGCCGGGTTCGTCGCAGGCTCCTGCGGCCAGTTTGGCGAAGTAGCCGTAGAAGCCGCGGTTGCCTTGGTGGCACGCCGAGGCGTCGAGCCCGGCACCGGCCAGGGCCTCGACGGCTTCTGTGCCGCAGCTCTTCAGAGTTTCCTCGACGATGCGCTGGCGCTTGGCGTAGCCTTCGCGTATCGTCGTGTAGTCGCTGAGCTTCAGGTCGCTGAGCTTCTTCAGGTGGTCGCTGATGTCCTCGTGGAAGAGTTGTTCGGCCAGTTCGGTGAGCTGGCGCTCGATGTTGTAGGTGTTGTCCTCCTCCATCTCGCTGTCGGCGAAGGCTTTGAGCACGGCGGTGAGCTCCTCGTAGCCCTCGGTGCCGGCCATCGACATTAGCTGCGACACAGCTTGGTCGATGAGTTCTTTTACGTCGAGCGTGATGTCGAAGTTCATGGGTTGCCCGAAGTCGTGGGCGAAGGTGCGCACGATGCGGTGCGTGAAGCTGTCTATAGTGCTCACCGACAGGTCGCTGTAGCGATGCATGACGGTGCTGTAGAGGCGTTCGGCCATGTGCTGCAGGGCTTCGGGGCTCACCGCCGGCTGCAGCTCGCGCAGCAGGTCGGCGCCCATGCCTTCGCCGTCGGGGTCGACGGGTGCCGATGCCATGTCGTGCAACTCCTTGAGTATGCGGTCCTTCATCTCAGCCGCCGCCTTGTTGGTGAAGGTGATGGCCAGGATGGCGCGCAGCGCCTCGCCGAGGCGCCCCTCGCCAAGCTCGAAAGCCATCTTAAGGTACTCTTTGACAAGCGTGTGTGTCTTGCCGGCGCCCGCCGAGGCTTTGTATATGATGAATGGTCCGTTTGTCATGACTGTGGTTCTTTTCGGGGTGCAAAGATACGATTTTTTTCCGACATGCAAGCTGTGTCGCCACATTTTTTATCCGCTGCCCATGCCGTCTACCAGCCGTCTACCAGCCGTCTACTAGCCGTCTACTAGCCGTCTACCTGCCGTTCCCCTACGGCCTCCCTACGGCATTTCTTCAGTAGTTCTTCAGTTCTGCACTGGAGAACTACTGAAGAAGTATCGTTGAAGTATCGTTGAAATGCTGTACCGGTTCCGTTGGGAAGGGGTGGGGGATGCATATTTTTTTCCGCCGTGTTATATTTTTTTGTATATTTGCATTTTATTAACAAGCAAACATAAACGATACAAGATAATGGAAGACAATAAGTTGTTTAGCGAATTTCCGCCTGTTTCGACCGAGAAATGGGAGGAGGTGATCAACAAGGACCTCAAGGGTGCCGACTACGAGAAGAAACTCGTGTGGAAAACTATCGAGGGTTTCAATGTGCGCCCCTACTACCGTGCCGAGAACCTTGAAGGTCTCGAATACCTCGACGCCAACCCCGGCGAGAAACCCTACACCCGCGGCAAGCATGTGGCCGACAATGTGTGGGAGGTGCGCCAGGACATCCATGTTCAGGACCTCGCCGAGGCCAACCGCATTGCCCTCGACGCCGTGCAGCGCGGTGCCACGAGTTTGGGCCTATGCGCCAAGCAGGTGACCAGCGTGGCCGACCTTGAGAAGCTCCTCAAGGGCATATATATCAACGCCGTCAGCATCAACTTCCTTTGCTCCAGTGACTATCTGCAGCTGCTGAAGCTGTATGTGGAGTATGCCAAGAAGGCCGGTTTCGACCCCAAGGAGCTCTGTGGCTCGACGGACTTCGACATGTTCCGTTTCGCCCTGACTCACGGCAAGTTCCATCGCGGCGAGGAGGGTGACCTCCAGATGGCCAAGGAGTTGGTGGAGTATGCCCACGACGAGCTGCCCAAGTTCCGCGTGCTCACCGTCAACGGTCAGCTGCTGCACAACAGCGGCTCCAACATCGTGCAGGAGCTCGGCTTCAGCCTGGCCGCCGCCAACGAGCTGGTGAGCCGTCTGACGGACATGGGCTGCAAGGCCCACCGTGTGGCCAGCCGCATACAGCTCAGCGTGGGCGTGGGCAGCACCTATTTCATGGAGATTGCCAAGATACGCGCCGCCCGTATGCTGTGGAGCAAGATTGTGGAGCAGTACAAGCCCGAGTGCGATTGCGCCTACAAGCTGTTCATCAACGCCACCACGAGCCGCTGGAACCAGTCGGTGTACGACCCGTATGTAAACATGCTGCGTTCCACCACCGAGGCCATGTCGAGCGCCGTCGCCGGTGCCGACAGCATCTCGGTGCTGCCCTTCGACAATGCCTACAAGGAGGCCGACGACTTCGGCTACCGCATAGCCCGCAACCAGCAGTTGCTCCTCAAGGAGGAGTCCTATCTGGACAAGATTGTCGACCCTGCCGCCGGCAGCTACTATATAGAGAACCTCACCGCCGAGATTGCCAAGGGTGCCTGGGAGCACTTCCTCAAAGTAGAGGAGGCCGGCGGCATGTGCAAGGCTCTCCGCGCCGGATTGGTGCAGGACGAGGTTGAGGCCACCGCCCGCAAGCGCGACCTCGACATAGCCACCCGCAAGACCACCATACTCGGCACCAACCAGTATCCCAACCTGCTGGAGAAGATGAGCGACAAGGTGGGCGGCGGCGAGAAGCATTGTTGCTGCTGCTGCGAGAAGGGCGACGAGGTGCGTGTGCTGAAACCCTACCGCGGCGCCGAGGCCTTCGAGGAGCTACGCATGCAGACCGAGCGCTCGGCACGTCGTCCCAAGGTCTTCCTGCTTACCTATGGCAACCTCACCATGCGCAAGGCACGCGCAGGCTTCGCCACTAACTTCTTCGGTGTGGCCGGCTACGAGATTATCGACAACCCTGGCTTCGCCTCTCCCGACGAGGGCGCCAAGGCTGCCCTGGAGAGCGGTGCCGATGTGGTGGTGCTCTGCTCGAGCGACGACGAGTACGCCGAGCTCACCGAGCCGGTGTGCAAGGCTCTCAAGGGCAAGGTGAAGAGCCTCGTGCTCGCAGGCTTCCCCAAAGAGATGGTGGAGACCTACAAGGGCTATGGCATCGACGAGTTCATCCACGTGAAGACCAACGTCCTCGAAAGCCTCACCAACTTCCAGAAGCAGCTACTCTGATTAGGTAGTGAAAAGATTAGACAAGTATATCTTAGCCAAGTACATCAAGACCTTCTTGCTGGCCTTGGCTTTGATTATTGTCATAATCATCACCTTCGACGTCAGCGAGAAGCTCGACCGCTTCATAAGCCACCATGCCACCTTCTGGCAGGTGGTCTTCAACTACTACGGCAACTTCATCCCGGGCTTCGTGAACCTCTACAGCCCCCTGTTCATCTTCATCTCGGTGCTCTTCTTCACCTCTAAGATGGCGGGCAACACCGAGGTGATAGCCATACTGGGGTCGGGCGTCAGCTACCGCCGCATGCTGCGCCCCTATGTCTATGGCTCGATGATAGTGGCTATGCTGGTGCTGCTGCTGGGCAACTTCGTCATACCCATCTCGAACCGCAACCTGCTGGAGTTTGAGGAACACTATGTCAAGTCGCGTGCCACCAACTACTACAACAACATACACTTCCAGTCGGGCCACGGTGAGCAAGTGTTCGCAGCGGCCTACGATGTGCCGCAACACTATGCGACGGAGTTCCAGCGAGACCTGTTTGACGAGGACGGAAGCTTGATGCAGCGCGAGACGGCGACGGTGATAACCTACGACACAACGACTGCCAACTGGATATGCTACGGCTACGCCAAGCGCACCATGAAGCCTGACGGCAACGAGGAGGTTGAATACGACGACGGCGGCCATCGCGACCTGGGGCTTGAGCCTGAGGACTTCGACCTGCTGTCGAAGGACATCACCACCATGAATACGCCGGCGCTGATAAGGCACATCATCAGGGAGAGGCACCGTGGCACAGGACTGATAAAGGAGGCGCAGATAGAGCTGTGGCAGAGGATATTGAACCCACTGGCCATCATAGTGATGACCTTCATCGGCGTGGCTATAGCGGCGCGCAAGAGTCGTGGCGGCATAGGTGTGCACCTGGCCATAGGCATCACCATAGCCTTCGCCTTCGTGGTGTTCATGAAGATAACCACGGTGTTCGCCACCAACGGCAACCTGTCGCCGTTCATGGCGGTGCTGCTGCCGCAGATTATCTTCGGTATCGCCGCCGGATTCCTGATTTATAAAGCACCGAAATGATGACAATACAAGAGACAGAACAACAGATTATCGACGAGTTCGCCAACTTCGACGAGTGGCTCGACAAGTATGCCTACCTGATAGACCTCGGCAAGGAGTGCCCGGCCATTGACGAGAAGGACAAGACGGAGCAGAACCTCATCAAGGGATGCCAGAGCCGGGTGTGGCTAAGCTGCGAGTTTGTGAATGGCGTGTTGCGCTTCCGTGCCGACAGCGACGCTGTCATCACGCGCGGCATCATCACCCTGCTCATACGTGCCCTCGACGGACATACGCCGCAGGAGATACTCGACGCCGACCTAGCCTTCATCGACGCCATAGGTCTCAAGGAACACCTCTCGCCCACGCGCTCCAACGGCCTCACCTCGATGGTGAAGCAGATGAAGATGTACGCGCTGGCATACAAGGTGAAAGGGCAGTAGTTGAATAGTAGACAAGCAAACAGCTATGGAGCCAACGAAAGAAACGATAACAAGCGCGGTGGTCAACTGCCTGAAGAATATCTATGACCCTGAGATACCGGTGAATATCTACGACCTCGGGTTGATATACAAGGTAGATGTCGACGAGGAACTGAACGTCAAGATACTGATGACCATGACAGCCCCCGACTGTCCGGAGGCTGAGTATATGTACCAGGAGGTGAAACAGATGGTGAGTTACATCAGCGGCGTGAAGAGCGTGGATGTGGAGCTGACATTCGACCCGCCATGGAGCATGGATATGATACCCGACGACATAAAGGTGGAGCTGGGGTTCATGTAGTATGACATTTTTATCGCTCATAGGAAAGAAAAAGGAAGTGACGTCAGGGTCGCTGGACAGGATGGTGTGGCGGCGTTTCCGCCGCAACCCGCTGTCGGTGGCAAGTCTGGTGGTTATCGGCTTCTTTGCCGTAGTGGCTATCCTGGGTTATCTCATCACACCTGACCCCACGCCGTTCTGCAACCAGCAGTATCTGGAGTTGGCGACGCTGAAGCCGGGCTCCAAGGCCACGTTTCTCTGCGTGGGCGACACGGTGCCGTTGCGGCGCAACATGATCAAGGGCACGCCGCTGCCCTATACCGCCATTCCTATAGCCTCTTACCGCACCGAGGGCGACAGCATATATGCCGAGCCGGTGGCCGGGGCACCTCTGGCTGTGGCGGCAAACGGCACTACGGTGCGCGAGCGTACCTTCGTGCTGGGTACCGACCCGTATGGGCGCGACGTGCTGAGTATGATAATGATAGGCTCTCGCGTGAGTCTGTCGGTGGGCTTCATCGCCATTCTTATAGCGCTGCTGGTGGGCATCACCCTCGGCGCCTTGGCGGCTTACCGCGGCGGATGGGTTGACAACCTGATTATGTGGGTTATAAATGTCGTGTGGTCCATACCCACGGTGCTGCTGGTCATAGCCATCACCTTTGCATTGGGCAAAGGATTCTGGCAGATTTTTGTGGCTGTGGGCCTGACGATGTGGGTTGACATAGCGCGTGTGGTGCGTGGCGAGGTGCTCAGCATCAAGGAGAAAGAGTATGTGGAGGCCACGCGTGCGTTGGGCTATAGCACATTCCGCACTATTTTCAGGCATATACTGCCCAACATCGTGGGCGCCGTCGTTGTTGTGGCGGCGAGCAATTTCGCCAGCGCCATACTGCTGGAGGCCGGCTTGAGCTTCCTCGGCATCGGCGTGCAGCCCCCTATGCCGTCGTGGGGCATGATGGTCAAGGACTACTACGGCTACCTGCTGCTCGACAGCGCCTACCTGGCCCTGCTCCCAGGCGCGGCAATAATGGTTATAGTGTTGGCCTTCATGCTGCTGGCCAACGGCCTGCGTGACGCGCTGGATGTTAAGTCCGGCAAGTGAGGCGAATGTATAAAAAATATTAAAAAGTGCTTTTTTTTGTTGCATGTCAGGAAAAAGGTGTACATTTGCAAAATAAAAGAAAAAAATTATTAACCTATAAAACATTAAAAGACAATGAAAAACATGTTCAAAATGATGGGCGTCGCCCTGCTCGCCGGTGCTATGCTGTTCACCGCTTGCAAAAAAGACGAGGAAACAACCAACAATGGCAACGTCACTCCCACTCCCGCTATTGCTGTGACTTTTGGCGGTACCAGCTGGAGCTGTGACGAGGTTATGGACTGTGAGAATCTTAGCGGTGATCTCGTTAAGTTTGACATCTACAAGGATGCCGCCGCTCAGGTTGCCTCTGTTCAGTTCGTCTGCAAGGCTGCTGTTGACACCTATGGCTTCGCCAACTCCGACTATTATGCCGTGTATTTCGATGGCACCAGCATGTATGACACTCCTGCTGCTGATGGTTCTATCGTTGTCAGCGCTTTTGATGCCCAGGCCAAGACTATCTCTGGCACCATCTCCGCTGCTTTTGGCGAGAAGGCCCTTGCTGTGACCCTCACCAATGCTAAATGGGACCTCGTTATCTAAATAACTAATTAGTCTAACGATTAAAAACAATAGAGATGAAGATTAAAGTTTTAGCACTCGCTGTTGCCGCCATGGCTCTGACCGTTGCTTGCAACAATAACAAAGCCGCTGAGGTGGAAGACACCATGGTTGAGGACACCACCGTCATCGAGGAGATGGTTGAGGAAGAGGTCGCTGACACCACTACCGTCGCCGTCGCTGAGGAACCCGTCAAGAAGGCTGTTACTAAAAAAGCAGAAAAAAAGGCTGAGCCTGTTGTCGTCAACAATAATGATGGCACCAAGACCGTGACCACCCAGATGGGTACCAGAAACAACAAAGAGACCAAGGCTGCCGAAGAGCCCCAGGTGACCAACAATAACGATGGCACCAAGACTGTTAAGACTACCATGGGTACTCGTAAAAGAAACTAATCAGTAATGATAATGCAAAAGGGTGCTTCAGCAGTGGAGCACCCTTTTGTTATTAATGTGTTCGGAATGAAAAGATATTTTTTTCTTTGTTTGGCTTGCATGTGTTTTGCGTCCTGTGGAAACAAAGATATAAAGAATGCAGCATACGATTACAATTATGCTGTGGCGAATTATCGGTTTGATGAAGCTGTACAATATTGTACGGAGGAGACAAATAATACGACGTTGGAGATGGTTCGTTATTTTATGCAGTTTGTTGATAGCAGTTATATAGAATCAGATACTCCGGCGACGATAGATATTGTTTCTGTAAAGCAACTGTCAGATACTACAGCATACGCTGTTTACCATAAGCATACACCAATCAAAGACTTCAGTGATACCATCGAGATGCGTAAAAGAGAAGGTCGGTGGTTGGCCCACGACCCAATGGTAAAAAAAGATAACTCTATACAATAATTAGTGTAGAACGGCGTTAATATTTTACATTTGTATCGCGCATTATGAAAAATTACGCCAAGATATTCGGAATGTTATTTGTTGTGGCATGCATCGCCAGTATGGTGTTCTCGGCTTGCCGCAAGGATATGCCGGAGGTTGAGCCAGTGCCTGTACCTCCAGACACTACCTATAATGGTTATAACAATGACTCGGCTCTGGAAATCACCGACAGCATTACTGTGGTTTTCGGTGACAGCCACTGGAAGACGCTTTCATATACGTCGCATATAGAAAGGGATACCACTACTAATCATTTCGAGTGGATTTATATTGACGCCCATCATCCGGATGCCGCATATCCCCGCTTTGAGTTGAAGATACTTAATGAAGTAGGTGAACATACTGGTTGGGTGAGCGTAAGTTCCCCTACGGGGACTTATACCATGCCGGGCAATTCTCTTGCCGGCGATATGAAATGTGGCAACCTTAAATACTATAGCAACGACTCTGTGATGACGGAGTTGCACATGTCTGACGGCACTATACGTGCCAACTGGTGGCCCGACACAATTACCACACAGGTGCTTCTTTTTGATGCCCGCGAGAGCCGTCTTACGGGTCGCTGCTCCGGCGTGATGTTTGATTACCTGCAGTGGTTCCTTGCCTCGAAGACCTCTAACCCGATAAATGTTTCTGCTGCACGCAGAAAGCCTATAGCTATTTCCTTTGGCGGCTTACAGATCGCCAGAGAATGAGCTGGTGTCGGCGAGGGCGTTTAACGCTGCCGCCACATCTTCGTGGATGGTCAGGTATTCCTCAGGATGTTTTGCATAGTAGGCGAGACTCGCCTCAACTTGTTCGCGGCTGATGCCCTGCTCGGCCAGTATTTCGTCGTAGGCGTATACCATCTCGGGCGTCAATGAGTCGAAGTTATATCGTGTCTCTATTGCGCAGTAGCCTTCTATCAGGCACGACTCGGTGAGGAAGTCCACCATCTGCTGGTGGTCTAGTATCTCTTCGGGCTTCTGATTGCTGTGGCAGGCGGTGATCAATGCTCCTGTGAGCAGTATTGTCAGCAATGTTCTTTTCATGGCTGTATGGGTATGAAAAAAGGCAGGTCCGATAAAGAACCTGCCTTTTTTTGTTGTCGTTTATTTACTTTTTGAGCTCGTTGGCGATGGCGCCGGCACCGGCCTTGATACCCTTCTGAGCGGCATCCTTAGCGGCGGCGGTAGCTTTCTCCTTGACGCAGTTCTCGATCTCGGCGCGCACGGCGGCGGCGAACTCCTCGTTGCCACTGTACTGAGCGTAACCGGCCTCAAGAACGCTGGTCATGCAGCTCTCGATGCTGGCGGCGTCACCCTTGGTGCACTCGCAGATTTTCTGGCCAGCCTCGGCGGCGGCGGCAAGCATGGCGCTGTTGTCAGCCTCACCCTCAATAGGAGCGACTTCCTCAACGGCCTCGGTCAGGATGGTGTCCTCAGCGAGGGTGTCCTCAGCGGCCTGGTTGTTGTTACCGCAGGAAACGGTCATGGCGGCGACAAAAAGGGCGCAGCCAACGAATGATAAAACTTTCTTCATTTTACTGTTTTTTAAGGTTATACATTATTTTCTTTGTCATTTACGAAATGCAAAAGTACGACAATTGTTTCATACGGCAATGAAATTAATTCTTAAATAATGCAAAAAAGCCCTCTTGGTGAGGGCTTTGGCGTGGGAGTAACAGGGTTCGAACCAGTGACCTCCTGCTTGTAAGGCAGGCGCTCTGAACCAGCTGAGCTATACTCCCAAAGCGGCTGCAAAATTACTAACTTTTTCCGATATGGCAAAATAATATTTACAATAGTCTTGTTTATAGTGCCATTACGCGAAGCTCTGCATCTCCACAAGTTTCTTGTAGAGGCCTTCCTGAGCCAGTAGTTGGTCATGAGTGCCACGTTGCACGATATGCCCTTTTTCAAGTACCACTATGAGGTCGGCATGGCGTATTGTGGAAAGACGATGTGCTATGACGATGCATGTGCGTCCTTGCATAAGGCCGTCGAGACCCTGCTGCACGGCCTGCTCACTTTCAGAGTCGAGGGCCGACGTTGCTTCGTCAAGGATAAGGATTGGAGCGTCACGCAGTACGGCGCGTGCTATCGACAGGCGCTGCCGCTGTCCGCCTGAGAGGGTGATGCCGCGGTCGCCGACAGGTGTGTTATAGCCTTGTGGCAAAGCCTCGATGAATTCGGCGGCGTTGGCAACATGTGCTGCAGCCTTGATAGCTTCTATATTATATTGTGTGGAGCCGAAGGCTATGTTGTTTGCCACGGTGTCGTTGAACAATATGCAGTTCTGGCTCACGATGGCGAATTGGCGTCTCAAGCTGTCGATGTTGAGGTCTTTTATGCTGTGGCCGTCGACGATTATGTCGCCCGATGTGATGTCCTGGAAGCGTGGTAGCAGGTCGACCATGGTGCTTTTGCCTGCCCCCGATGGTCCCACAATGGCCACAGTCTGCCCCTTCTCGATGCGCAGGTCTATGTGTTGCAGTATCGGTATGCCGTCGGCGAAGTGGAACCCTGTGCCGCGGAACTCTATGCCGTCGCTGAATGCCGGCAGCACCGTAGCGTCGGGCTTCTCCATTATCATCTCGTCGGCGTCGAGCACCTCGAGGAAGCGCACCGCGGAGGCGGACCCTTTCTGCAGGCTGTTGTATGCCTTCACGACAGATTGTATCGGCGGTATCAGACGTGCGAAGATAATGACGAAGAAGATGAACACCGAGGGCACTATGTGTCCGCCGATGACCCACGAGCCGCCTACGATGAGTATGATTACCAGCGCCAGGGTGCCCAGTATTTCCGACAGCGGCGACGATATCTCGCGCCTACGTGCCACCTTCACCATGGTGCGTGTGTAGTCCTCGTTCGATGCCTTGAAGCGCTTTGTCATGCCCTCCTCGTGGCCGAAGGCCTTGATGGCACGCAACCCTGCCAGCGACTCTTCCAGCGTGGCAAACAGCTGCCCCAGCCTGTTTTGGCCAATCTGAGAGTTGTGTTTAAGGCTCTTGCCAATCTTGGAGATAAGCCATACGCCGCCGGGCAGCACCACGAGGAACAGCACAAACAGTCGCCACGACACGAAGATGAGTGTGGTGCTGAATACTATTATGTTTATTGGGCTTATGACGAGCATCTGCAGCGTGCTGACGATGCTCCATTCAATATCCGCCAAGTCGTTGGACATGCGGCTGATGAGGTCGCCGCGCCGCTGTTTGTTGAAGTAGCTCACCGGCAGTATGGTGATGCGGTGGTACAGGTCGTTGCGCAGATGTTCTATCAGGCCGTTGCGCACGGCGTCGAGGAAGAAGAGCGCCAGGTAGCGGAACAGGTTGCTCAGCAGCGAGAATGTCAGGTAGCCGCCGGCGATAATCACCAGGCATTTCCAAAGTCCTATGGCATCGCGGTACTGGTGCAGGTGCCAGAAAGCCCAGCCCGTCAGCCCCTCCTGGCTTATGCTGAAGGCTGGCTCCGTCTCCGGCACGTCGCCCAGGCCGAAGAGCAGTTCTACGAAAGGCACGATCATCACATACGAGCCCAGGTTGAACACTATGTGCAGCAGGTTGAAGAACACGTTTATCCCCAGATGCCATGGAAAATGCTTCAGGTAACTCAATATGCGTATAATCGGCTTCATTGTTTCACTATTTGTGGTTTTGCTATGTCGGTGCCGCCGCGGTAGGCCAGGCGTTCAGGCCGCAGGCCTTGGCGGCGCAGACGGTCGTAGACGGTCTTGGCGTCGGTGTATTTGGGACATTCCACGGCTATATGCACCCGTGGGTGGTTCGTAAGCCATTTGGCAAGGGCGTCGGTCACTTGTTCCCCCTCCGTCGTCAAGCGGCTGCCGGTGAGGAAGGTGACCGCCAGCGGCATCACGCTGTCCTGCAGCGTCACGCGCGCCGGCATCTGCCGTGCTTTGGCGCAGAGGATGGCAGGCAGCGTCCCCTCGTCCGAGAGGGTGACGATGTTGACTCCCTGGTCGGCGAGCATCATCGCCGTGTCGCGCGACGCCGCACCGTGGCCTATCGTCATGCGGTGCAGGCGCATGGCCTCGGGGCGCGCCGCAGGGTATAGGTCGAAGATAAGTATGTCGGTGCTGCGTGAGGCCTCCGTGCGACCGGCGTAGTAGGCGCGGCGTCCGTCGGGGGTGACGCCGAAGCTCGCCTCGTCGCCTTCGGTGTTTATGGGCAGGCCCAGATTGGTGGGGCGGTTGCCGTAGGTGTCGTTGAGGTTGGCGAAGTATACGTCGTAGCCGCCGAAGCCCTGCCATCCGTTGCTGAGGAAGTAGAGCGTGTGGCCGTCGGCAGCCAGGAAGGGCATCTTCTCGTTGCCTTCGGTGTTGATGTTGTCGCCCAGCGCTTCGGCGCGGCTCCAGTCGCCGTTGGGCAGGCGGTGGCAGCGCCAGATGTCGGTACCGCCGTGACCTCCTTTGCGGTTCGATGCAAAGAGCAGCGTCTGCCCGTCGGGGCTCACCGTAGGCTGGGACTCCCACGAACGCTGCCCGTTCACCTGGGGCCCTAGGGCCTCGGGTTGTTGCCAGCGACCGTCGACGCGGCGCACTCGGTAGATGTCGCTGTTGGCATAGCCGTTCTCACGGCGTATGATGGAGTAGTACAGCTCGTTGCCGTCGGCCGTCAGGCTCACGCTGCCCTCGGGGTCGCCGCTGTTGAAGGGCGGCGGCAGTTCGGTACCCCTGCTGAAGGTGCTGTCCTGCCACACGCTGTAGTACAGCTTCCATTGCTTCTCCTCCAGCTCGCGGTGGTAGAAGGTGCGCTCCTGTTCCACAGGCACCTCGCGCAGGTAGTAGAACGTATGTCCGTCGGGGCTGAGGTAGGGCAGGGCCTCGTTGTGTTTCGAGCTCACCCCCGGCAGGCGCTCGGGGTCGAAGGGTGCCATGTTGAGCATCGCCTCGGCGAGGAACTGCGACCAGTAGAGGTAGTTCGAGGCCTCCTCGTAGGCGGCGGTCACCTCCTTGTCGTCGCTGCCGTTGGCGCGCGCGAAGTACTCGTTGAGCTCGGCCACAGCATCGTCGTAGCGTTTGTCGGTGTAGTATATCATGCCCATGTAGAAGTGCGCCAAGGCGTTGGGGTAGGTGGGGCAGAGCTCTATGCACTTGGTGAAGTAGCGCCTGATGGCTGTGGCGTTGAAGCCGTCGTGCACAGCCGTCATGCCCAGCCAGAACTGGGGCTCTGCGGCCTTGGGGTTGCGGGCGGCCACCTTGCGCATCTCGGCGGCGGCGTTCTTGAAGTTGTGGCTGTTGTAGTGCGCCAAGGCCTCCATGAAACGGCTCCGGTCGCCGCTCTTCACCTTGACGCCGCATTGGGCCTCAATAGAATTGATAGTTGAGAATTGAGAATTGAAAATTACGGCGACAACCATGATTCGCCTAATTGTTGCGGCTATTTGCTCACCAACTTTCAATTTTCAATTATCAATTATCAATTTTCAATTATAACTTGCTCGGGTCGATCTTGAAGTTGGCCACCTCGCCGTTGCAGGGCGTGGTGCAGCGTATGGCGCACTCGTCGCACGAGGGCGAGAGCTCGCCGTGCAGGCGCTTCTTCACCATGTCGCCCACAGCGTCGCGCAGGCTTTCGATGGCTATGCCGCGTATCACCTCGTCGCAGAAAGCGTAGCTCAGCATGGTCACCGCCGTGCGCTCGCTGATGCCGCGTGTCTGCAGGTAGAACATCGCCTGCTCGTCGAGCTGCCCTATGGTGGAGCCGTGCGAGCACTTGACGTCGTCGTTGTATATCTCGAGGAAGGGGCGTGTGTCGATGTGGGCCTTGTCGGTGAGCAGTATGTTTCGGTTGGTCATGTAGGCCTCGGTCTTCACGGCGCCGTCCTGCACCAGCACGTGGCCGTTGAAGCGGGCGCGCGCCGCGTCGTCCATGATGCCTTTGTACAGCTCGCTGCTCTGGCAATGGGGCTTGGCGTGCTCCACGAAGATGTAGTTGTCGCACTCCTGCTCACGGTCAATCAGGTAGAGCCCGTCGGCCTTGCAGCCGCAGCCCTCGCCCTGCATGCGCACCACGACATTGTTCCTCACGTGGCCGCCACCGAGGGTGACGGTGCACATCTCCAGCTGCGCGTCGCGCTGCATCGTGATGTCGAGCTGCGTCAGGTGGCGTACGGGAGTGTTCATGCCCTGCAGGCGGTAGAGCCTGAGGTGGGCGCCCTCGTCCAAGGCTATGGCCATGTGCTCCGCGTCGTCCATGATGCGGTATCCGTTGCCCTCGTGCAGCATGAACATCGGCACGTCGTCGCGGTGGCACAGCACCAGCTGCAGCTCCTCGCCGCGCCGCACGTCGAGCCGCTGCTGCGGCGCCTCGCAGCGCCAGCCGTCGGTCCACACGTCGGGCAGTATATCCTTTCTGATCATTCTCCAAGCTCCTTTTTAATCCAGTCGTAACCCTTCTCCTCCAGCTCCAAGGCCAGCTCCTTGGGCCCCGTCTTCACTATGCGGCCCTCGTAGAGCACATGCACGAAGTCGGGCACTATGAAGTCCAGCAGGCGCTGGTAGTGGGTGATGACGATTGTGGCGTTGTCCTTCGAGCGCAGCTGGTTCACTCCGCCGGCCACTATGCGCAGGGCGTCGATGTCGAGGCCGCTGTCTGTCTCGTCGAGTATGCTCAGCGTCGGGTTGAGCATAGCCATCTGGAATATCTCGTTCTTCTTCTTCTCGCCGCCGCTGAAGCCCTCGTTCACCGAGCGGTTGGCCAGGTTGGTGGTCATCTCCACCACCTTCTTCTTCTCCTCCATGAGCTTCAGGAACTCGCTGCCGCTCAGCGGGTCGAGGCCGTGATACTTGCGCTGCTCGTTGACGGCGGTGCGCATGAAGTTGGTGATGCTCACCCCCGGTATCTCCACCGGATACTGGAAGCCGAGGAACAGCCCCTCGCAGGCACGCTGGTCGACGGGCAGATCCAGTATGTTCTTGTCCTTGAAGAGCACCTCGCCGGCGGTGACCGTATACTTCGGGTTGCCGGCCACCACGCCCGCCAGCGTGCTCTTGCCGTTGCCGTTGGGACCCATGATGGCGTGCACCTCGCCGCGGTTCACCTCCAGGTTTATGCCTTTCAATATCTCGCGTTCGCCTATCGAAGCGTGCAAATTGCGTATTGACAATAGTGACATTTTATGCTGCAATTGTTTGATTTTTATACAATAATATACCATGTGGCCACATGGGCCGCTGTGGCAAAGATACAAAAATATTTTCGCACGCGCGAAAAAAACATCTCCCCGCCGCCATCATCCCGTTTCCCACCGTCCATCCCTACACTGTTCGACCATCCTTCGACCATCGTTCGACCATCGTTTAACCATTATATATGGTCGAAGGATGGTCGAAGGATGGTTAAACGATGGTCGAAATGCCGATGGAAGGACGGGGGAATGCAGGGGGAATGCAGGGGGAATGTAGGTGGAAGGGCGGGGCGGAGGCGGGCTTTTTATAATTATTTTGCATTTTGTTTGGCCATGTCGCGGATTATTCGTATCTTTGCATTATGAATGACACTCTCGACAGCAACGTTATATCCGCGAAAGAGAAAGAGATAGAGCGCGCTCTGCGCCCTTCGGGGTTCGACAGCTTCGCCGGCCAGAAGCAGGTGGTGGAGAACCTCAAGGTCTTCGTGCGCGCCGCCAAGGATCGCGGCGAGCCCCTCGACCATGTGCTTCTCTACGGCCCTCCGGGCCTCGGCAAGACGACCCTCAGCAACATCATTGCCAACGAGTTGGGGGTTGGCATCAAGACCACCAGCGGCCCTGTGCTCGACAAGCCCGGCGACCTCGCCGGCCTGCTCACCTCGCTGCAGGCCAACGACGTGCTCTTCATCGACGAGATACACCGCCTGTCGCCCATCATCGAGGAGTACCTCTACAGCGCTATGGAGGACTTCCGTATCGACATCATGATTGAGAGCGGTCCTGCGGCGCGCTCGGTGCAGCTGGGATTGAAGCCTTTCACCCTCATCGGCGCCACCACGCGCAGCGGCATGCTCACGGCCCCGCTGCGTGCCCGCTTCGGCATCAACTGCCGTCTGGAATACTATGACACCGAGACGCTTACCAAGATTGTCAACCGGTCGGCCTCGCTGCTGCAGGTGAAGATCACCAGCGAGAGCGCCATCGAGATTGCGCGCCGTTCGCGCGGCACACCCCGTATCGCCAACCGCCTGCTGCGCCGTGTGCGCGACTTTGCGCAGGTCAAGGGCGACGGCACTATCACGCTCGACATCGCGCGCTACGGCCTCCAGGCCCTCAACGTCGACCGCAATGGCCTTGATGATATGGACATCCGCATCCTTACCACCATCATCGACAAGTTCAAGGGCGGCCCCGTGGGCGTCAACACCATAGCCACCGCCGTCGGCGAGGATGCCGGCACGGTGGAGGAGGTCTACGAGCCCTACCTCATCCAGGAAGGCTACCTCATGCGCACCCCTCGCGGCCGCGAAGCCACCTCCCTCGCCTACCAGCACCTCGGCAAGCTCAAGACCAACGGCAACCAGCAGGAGCTCTTCTGAACCATGAAGAAAACCGGGCTGATACTGCTGTTTTTTGCGACGTTTCTGTCCGCTACGGGTCAGGGACCGCTGATGGATTTGCCTTACTTCCCTTCGCCTACCACCAAGCATATCAAAGTGATACGCGCTTATTCCGTTGATACTTTGTCCGGTGCGCGAATGCTGAAGTATACCGAGCACTATGACCGTCACGGCTACTTTTGTCCCGACACCGCCTATCGCCATGTGTACGATGACCAAGGCCGCCTGGTTTTGCAAGAGATTTATCGATTGGTCAGTTCATCGGCTAACCCGATTCCGCGCCGCGAAGTGGAGTCACGATGCAGTATCGAGTATGCCGCTGACGGTGTTGTGCAGCATGTCAAGAGAGAAGGTTTCGGCGAGTATCATGAGGGAGTAAGCGAATACCATCTCTATTCTCACAAGGTGCATCCCCGTTTCGGCCTTACGGAGTGTGTCTATGTTATTAGTTGGGGGCATGAATATAGCGACACGCTCCGATATTTGTGCGAATATGATTCCGCAGGGCGTATGCTGCATGAGTATTGCAGCGACGAGGGTGCTGGATACCGCGACAGGAAGCTCTTCTATGATGCTTCGGGCCGCATTGTTGCCAGCAGAACCTATTATTATGAATCGTGGGACACACTCGACTATAACTATGATGCCAACGGGGTCCTCGTCTCGCAGACAGGAAAGATGTACGATCTGGACATGGAGGCCGACGTAACCATTACCTTCCGTCCCGACGGCACTCGCAAGGAACGCCGTGAGCATTGGAAAATCTACGATGATCCAACAGACACAGAACCTTCCGATGAGTATTATCGCTACGATGAACATGATGTGCTTGTCTATTCGAAATCCCCTATGGGTATCATCGAATACGAAATAGAATACTGGGAATAAATAAAAAGATATAATATGCGAACACTAATAAAGAATATCAAGGAACTGGTGGGTGTGGAGACCTCACCGCAGCTGCGCAAGCAGGGCAAGGAGATGGGCCAGTTGGAGACCGTCAAGGATGCCTACCTGCTCGTAGAGGACGGCAAGATAAAGGCTTTTGGGCCGATGAGCGGGTGGAATGGTACCGCTGATAAAGAGGTGGATGCCGCAGGAAGGCTGGTGTTCCCGACGTTCTGCGACTCGCACACGCACATCGTCTACGCCAACTCGCGCGAGCATGAGTTTGTGGACAAGATACGCGGCCTCAGCTACGAGGAGATAGCCAAGAGGGGAGGAGGTATCCTCAATTCTGCGAAGGCCACAGCGGCGGCCTCGGAGGACGAGCTCTACGACATGGCCCGTCAGCGCCTCGACGACGTGATGCGCATGGGTACCGGCGCCATCGAGATAAAGAGCGGCTACGGCCTCTCGACCGAGAGCGAACTGAAACTGCTGCGCGTCATACGCCGCCTCAAGGAGTCCTCGCCCATGACCATCAAGTCCAACTTCCTCGGCGCGCACGGCATACCTATGGAATATCGCGGGCACCAGGAGGACTATGTCGACCTGGTCATCAACGAGATGATACCGAAGGTGGCGGCCGAAGGGCTGGCCGACTTCATCGATGTGTTCTGCGACCAGGGTTTCTTCACCGTCGAGGACACCGAGCGCATATTGACGGCGGGCATCAAATACGGCATGAGGCCCAAGATTCACGCCAACGAGATGGCTGTCTCGGGCGGTGTGCAGGTGGGCGTGAAATACAACGCCATCTCAGTCGACCACCTGGAGCAGATGGGCGACGCCGAGATAGAATGCCTGAAGGGTAGCGACACGATGCCCACCATACTGCCCGGCTGCGCCTTCTTCCTCAACCTGCCGCTGTCGCCGGCACGCAAGATGATTGAGGCAGGGCTGCCGGTGGCTATGGCCTCCGACTACAACCCCGGCACGTCGCCTTCGGGCAATATGCAGCTCATACTCTCGATGGCCTGCATACGCTACCGCCTCACCCCAGAGGAGGCCATCAACGCCACCACCCTCAACACTGCCTACGCCATGGGTGTGAGCAATGAGGTGGGCAGCATAGCTGTGGGCAAGAAGGCCAACTTCTACATCACCAAGCCGATAGCGAGCTACGAGTATATGCCCTATGCCTATGGCGAGAACAAAGTGGAACGCGTGTTCCTGAACGGCATGGAGATGTAGGTGATGTAAAACTCTGTCCAACAACAACCGAAAGTGAATGATAAAGGCAGAAAAAATAAATAAGAGCTATGGGGCACTGCATGTGCTGCGGGATGTCGACCTGAATATTGCACAAGGCGAGGTGGTCAGCATTGTGGGTGCCAGCGGGGCAGGGAAGACCACTCTGCTGCAGATACTCGGCACGTTGGACAGGCCCGACAGCGGCGTGCTGGCGTATGGCGATGTTGATGTCACCAGGCTGAAGGAGAAGGAATTGGCGCGTTTTCGCAACGAGAAAATAGGCTTCGTCTTCCAGGCCCACCATCTGCTGCCGGAATTCACGGCCGTGGAGAATGTGATGATACCCGCCTTGATACGTGGTGACCATCACGAGACTGCCCGCAAACGGGCCATGGAACTGCTCGCCATGCTGCGGTTGGCCGACCGGTCCGGACACAAGCCTGCCGCCATGAGCGGCGGCGAATGTCAGAGGGTGGCTGTGGCACGTGCCCTGATGAACAACCCGATGGTGGTGCTGGCCGATGAGCCAAGCGGTAACCTCGATTCACAGCATGCCGTCGAGTTGCACAATCTGTTTTTCACCCTGCGCAAGGAACTGGGCCAGACGTTTGTAATAGTGACACACAACGAGCAGTTGGCCAATATGGCCGACCGCAAAATTACCATCGTCGATGGCAGGGCGGATATAAATGCAACACTTGTGTAAACCATTAATAATCGGATAGTATGAATAAACAACAGATAGTTTATGGCCTCAGACCTGTGATAGAGGCCATCGCCAGTGGACAGCAGGTGGAACGTGTGTTGCTCCAGAATGGTCTCAACAGTTCGCTGCTGAACGAGTTGCGGATCCAGATGAGGGAGCATGATGTGCCCTTCCAGTATGTGCCAGTGGAGAGGCTTAACAAGCTCACTACCGGCAACCACCAAGGGGTGGTGGCCACCATCGCGGCGGTCAAGTACCGGCCCTTTGTCGACTTGATGGAGGAACTTGCTGCCGATGAAAACAGGGTGCCTCTCGTGGTGCTGCTCGACCATATCACCGACGTGCGTAACATGGGTGCCATAGCCCGCACGGCCGAGTGCGCCGGGGTCGACGCGATAGTGGTGCCAGACCATGGCTCTGCGGCCATGAACGAAGATGCCGTAAAGACCAGCAGCGGTGCACTGTTGCGCCTGCCGGTATGCCGTGAACAGAACCTCAAGACGGTGGTGAACCTTGCCAAGCAGTACGGCCTGCAGATTGTCGCTTCGACCGAAAAGGGAGCGCTTCACTATCGTGAGGTGGACTTCCGCCGTCCAACCCTTCTCATTATGGGCAACGAAGAAACCGGCATCAGTCCCGAACTGTTGAAGATGAGCGATGTGCGGGCAAAACTGCCTATTGTGGGAGAAGTGCAGTCGCTCAATGTCTCTGTGGCTGCCGGCGTTATGGTCTACGAAGCTTTGGAGCAGCGTAGCAGGTAGTAGTTATCGTACCCTTGTCAAGCCCTGGAGCCGTCCATTTTACGGACGGCTCCAGGGCTTTTTTTCTACCTACGTTGAACGTACATCCAACCTATCATGTATTACCAATTCAGTTGATGGTAAATGGATGGGTAGTGGAAGAGTAAGGGATGAGTAAGAGATGGTCTCTGGTTGTGGTTGTAAATGAGTGGTTTGCGAATGGACAAAAAAGTGCCTTTTTAAGGGTTTTGTTTCAGTTTTTTCTCCGTTTTTTGGGGGTGGCACAAGGGCGTGTTTCCGGGGTGCTGAACCGGCTTGTTTTTATGCTTATATAAAAAATATTTTTGCGTATGTAAAAAAAGACGTATATTTGTAATTTGAAATTTGCGTCCGGAAAGGATGCAAATTGATTGTGGATATATGTGTAAATAATTGATTGTAAAGAAATAAAAGAATACAAGATATGAAAAAGCGTTTTGTCCTTTTCAGTTTATTTTTTCTCTTTTTCGGAGGGATGAGCGTCCGTTCGCAGGTGTCGCAGATGTATCATCAGGGCTTCGATAGCGACGAGAGTGCCAACTATACGGTGACTCCGTCCAACGGCAGCCAGCTGAGCACCACCATCTATCGCAGCGGCGACAGGGCCATCCGCTTGAAACAGCTGGCCGACGGCGACGTGGAGTTTGTTATAGGCCCGCTCGATTTTTCGCAGGACCTTTCTCTGCACTATGTCGCTTTGCGTTTCGACCATATCTGCAGGGTGAGGAACAACGCCGCCAGCGGATCGGATATTGCCAAGATCTTCTACAAGCGTGAGAACCAAAGCGACGAGCAGTGGGTGCAGGCCACCAGCCAGCACTATGATATCACCGAGGATAACTACAGCTCCAGTTTCTCGTCGTTTTTCAACAGCACCAGCTATGAAGAGTGGTCTGTGACCAACAACAGCCATGTGAGCAACAACCAGTGGAGGAGTGAACGCTTCAATTTCAACAACGTGATAACCTCGTCGGTCTCCCCCAACGAGCGCAAACTGATGATCAAGTTTGTGCTGAAGGGTTGTGCCGGCAATACAACCGGAGTCGATACCGCCAGCCTTGGCTGGTGGCTCGACAATATCAGCGTTACCTCGAGTCAGGACCAGATGATTACCCCCAAGATCACGATGGTCAACTTCCCCGACGGCGTTGCCTACCCCAATGGACGCGGTGCCCGTATCATGTTGTCCGCAAGGTCGTCACTTGCCGCGGGCATCAATCCCGACTCTGTCTACATGTTCTACAAAGTTGGCAGCGACCCTACGGAAATTCGCGTTGATATGGACCAGATGGAGGGTGTCGCCAACCAATTTATGGGGTGGATACCGTTCTTCGGATATGACACTTCCATGTATTTCCGCTGTGTGGTCCATGATGCTACAAGTAACGCCAATGCGGCCAGTTTCCCTGCAGGTGAAGACACCTGGTGGGAGTACCATTATGTGCGCGGCGTGGACCAACTCGGTGTCGAGACCGCAACTTTGGTGCCCACTGACTACAGTAACTTTTTCCCGCTTCCGAATTTTGCCGACAACAAGAGTGAATGGGTACTCGACTCCGCCTTCATGGCCTCGGCCGGTTACGGCCCTGGTTCCATGACGTCGTTGCAGTTCACTTTGGGCGCGAGCGTGACGGCACAGACACGTAACCGTTTCCAGGTGAGGATGGCGAATGTCGGGCCTAACTATACGTTCACCCCAAGGACCACCCCGAGCGGTACGGTGTACCCGTTCTACAATGACTATCTGTGCATCGTGTATGATCAGGAACTGGCCATACCGACACTGAATGCCGGACAACGTATAACCCTTCCGTTTATCGACACATTCTACTATGCAGGTAAAGATTTGTTGATACAGGTGCGCTATGACGACAACGTCGATGAACCCGCTGTGTCGATAGGAACTATCGCCAACAGCGCCACGAGCAAATCCACCAAATGGATGTATCACGGTAACGCATCGCTGAATATCAACCTCTTTGCCAATGACCAGTTTACTGAGGCCAACATGTTGACAGGTCAGCGTCCCGTTACGCTTATCACCCAGCATGCCAATATGCCGCTGCTCTACGATGCAGGCGTGAGCGAGTTGGTGAAGCCCAACTTCGAGAACCCCATAATGTTCCATCCCGACAGCATTATTTTGAAGTTGAAGAACTATGGTGCACGGCCTATCAACTCGATACGTATCAGCTACAGTATAGACGACACCGTCACCGGCTACTATGACTGGACGGGCAACTTGGCCGCCGGTGCCGAACAGGAGGTGATAGTCAATCCTGCCATCGACATTATGGCTGGTTTCCACCATATCATGGCCTGGGTCGAAGATTCACTTGTCAGCCAGGGCGTCACCTACCGCGACCACGAGCCCTATAACGATACAAGCTACGCCGAGTTCATCGTCTGTATGGGCCCGATGAACGGTGTGCGCACGGTGGGCAATGCCGACTGCGACTTCCTTAATATGGACGAGCTCCTTATCACTTTGAGCCGTTGTGGCATCGACGACTCGCTGATAGTGCGCCTCGCCCCCGGCGAATATCAGCCCTTCACCTTGCCGGTTGTGCCAGGACTGAGTGAGCAGAACTATCTGGTGTTTGAAGGCATGCCTACTGGCCGTACGGTGATTTATACCGACAATACCATCGGCGCCACAGCGTTGATTAACCTTACCGCAGGCCACGATGTGCGCCTGCGTAACCTCGATTTGATACGCCGCAGTGTGGCAGACGGTGTGCCGACTCTGTCGGAGATGGTGCGCCTGGGCGGCAACAGCGACCGTTGCTATATCGAGAACTGCCGTCTCATAGACAGCGTGGACAATCCGGTGGCTTCAATGCGTATCTCCCAGATGATAAACAGCGGCAATGCCGACTATCTGACGGTGCGTAACTGCGATATACGCGGAGGCCAGTATGGTGTCAACGTGACTGGTATGGCCGCGGATATACGTTCTATTGGAAGCAGCGTGGTGGGAAGTGTATTCCATAACCAGTATACCAGCGCCATCAGGGTCGAGAACCAGACCAACGTCGTCATCGACAGCAACCAGTTGTACGACGTGATGAGCAACTCGAACTACGTGCTGATGATGACAAACTGCAACGGCAACGTCCGCGTGACACGCAACAAGATATATACTTCGCACGGTGCCGGCGCTATTGCGGTAAACAACTTCGTCGGAACGCAGAATAACCGCGCTGTGGTGGCCAATAATATGATAGTCAGTGCCTATATGGGTAATTCCAGCATGTTTACAGCACTGAATATTATCCAGGCTAACTGGACCGACGTGGCCTACAACTCGGTGAGTTTCATGGCTCCGTTGCGCAGCAATGTGGCCGCTGCCACCTTTGGTGGCGGTGTGTTGGACAACTGCCGTTTCCTCAACAATATAATTGCCAGTTTCGATAATGTGAACTATGCTTTCTGGTTCAATCCGGGCAACAGCACAACCAACGAGGTGGGCAATAACATTTACTACTCCGGCGGCAGCACCCTCAACCGCAAGGGCACCTCTAACTATAACAACTTCACTGCATGGCTCGCCGCAATGCCTACTGATACCAATTCTGCTGTTTTGAATCCGCAGTACCTCAACGGCTCGTTGGTCGACCTTCGTACATTCAACCGTCAGGTGAAAGGCGTGGGTACCCCGATGGCGAACATCACAACCGATATGTTCGGCACCTTGCGTGACGATAACGCCACTTGCCCTGGCGCTTTCGAGTTCGTATCGCTCGACTACGACTTCGAGATAGAGGCTATGCTCAGCCCGGTGGCAGAGGATTGTAATATGCCCGACCAGGTAGAGCTGCAGCTTCAGGTGCACAACAACGGTGTACAGCCTTTGTTGCCCGGTGGTAATGTAAGTATGGCTGTGGGCTACATCATCAATGGTGTCGCCGGACAGCAGACAACGGTGTCGGCCTCGATACCCGCAGAGTCGTCGGCTACGGTAAATACCGGCATCATGCTGCACCTGCCTTCCAACGGGGTGGAAGACTCTGTGTATAATATAACGCTGTGGACCTATAGCGCCAACGACCCCAACCAGACCAACGATACGATTGAGTTTACTGTGGTGAGCCGCTCTCACCCCAGCGCTCCTACTGACACAACAGTGTATGTGGAGTATGCCGGCGATGTTACCATCACCCCCACGGCTGGTATAGCCATGTGGCCGGTCTATAACGATGCCACTGCCCCGATGGCTCCTTCGCAGATATACTGGTACTATGACAGCACCGATGCGGCGCCCTTCTATGTGGGGTCGTCATATACTTTGGTGGACGTGCACGAGAACACACAGCTCCACATACGTCAGCAGCGCAGCATGCCGGTGTTGCGTTTCACCGAATTGGAAATCAAGCATGGCTCCAGTGATGCAGGTGTTATGAATCCGATGCCTTCATGGCTTATCTCGAACCGCAAGTGCGCTCTACAGATCAGCAATGTCGGTGCCGGCCCTGCCAACCTCGCAGGCGACACCTTGGTGGTATATATCAAAACCGGCAATTCTGCCTCTACCTTGAACAACTATGACTATGTGTTCGGTGATGTGGTACTGCCTGCCGGTCAGTCGTTGGTATTGCAGTTTGTGGCCTCGGGTGAGCCTGCTATTGCCAATACCTTGATAACAGGTACGGCGCCGTCGGTAAGCCACCTCTCAAACATTGCTTTCATCTACAAAAACAACAAAGGCGAGATTGTAGATGCACTGCCTCTCAACAGCTCGATAAGTATCAGCGGTAGCCCGTGGGAGTCATACAACGTGCCGTCGTATGTTTGGAACGGTGCTGCAAAGCAATTCGTCAACAATGTGTCGGGCATGAAACGTGCTGCCTTCAACGGTAATGCCGACGACTGGGTCAACTCGTCGTCGACCAATGTGATGTCTCTCGGCAGCTGCGAGCCCGACTGGATAATGTATAACGACAACGGTTGTGTGGGCGATTTCGGTAAGGTGAATGTGGAAATAACCGGTCTGCCTGCAGTGGAACTGGCTGTGAGCGACCTTGTGCTTCCGCCCGATGGCTGCGGTCTCGGTATGGAGCCTGTCTCGGTCACTATACACAACTATGGTACCGAGGCTTCCGGTGCGTTCACTATCAACTACAGTAGCGGCAACAATACGGCGAGCGAAACGGTCAGCAACGGTGTCCCAGGCAACGGTATGCTGCAATATACCTTCAATACTCCTTTGAATTTCGCCTACAGCAGTGACACTATAGTTGATGTCACCGTGTGGCTTACCGCCTACGAGGGCGACAATATGAATGAAAACGACACCGTTTCGGGCAGTGTGGAAACACTTTATACCCCGGTGGCTCCGACGGGCATCGCAGACCGTGTGGTGGAATATGCCACCTGCGATACGGTTACACTAATTCCCACACATCCCGGTGTTATCCCGATATGGTACGACTACGATGGCAATCCTGTGGATACCGGTACTACCCATATCACCGAAATCCTGTACGGCGAAGGCACGATGGGTGTGAGCCTCTCTGTGCAGACTTCCGAAGATGTACAGATCAACGAGGGTACTACACAGAGTGTGGATGCTGACCCCAACCCCTTCAATGTGAAGAACAAGAACTCGCGCCAGCAGTACATCTACACTGCCGACGAGTTGTTGGCAGCGGGTTGCGAACCGGGTCCTGTCGAGCGAGTCCTTTTCTATCTCGACACTATCGGCAATCATGAATCCTCAACCTTGCTCGACTATACTATCGGCCTTGGGGCGACTGCCGACGCAGTGTTCAGCGGCAGCAGCGACTGGCACAGTACAACTGCTTGTTTCAGCACCGACACCCTCGTCATTACCGATGCAATGGATCACGACTGGGTCACCTTCAACCTTGAGACTCCATTCATGTGGGACGGCACAAGCAATATCGTAGTTGAGGTGAGTTATCATCTGACTGCCGGCGTGAGCAATGGAGCCAAGACCCTCTATGGCGTAAAGCAGAATGCAACCTTGCATAAGCATCAGTCCGGTGCCATAACCCCCACTACAAACGGCTCAAAGGGCAACAATCGCCCGATAATGAAACTCAACCACGACTTTATGGGTTGCTCCAGTCCGATAGCCTACTATAACGTCACCCTTCACAATGTGCCTGATGTCGATGCAGCTGCTTTCTGGCCCGAAGGTGCCGACACTGTCTTCTACAACTCTTGTGACACAATATTCCTGCCAATCACTTTGCGCAATCAGGGAAGCACACCATTGACAGAAGCCGACTTTACCTATTGGCTCGATGACAATGCCGAAGACAGCTCTTCGGTGACGTGTGACCTGCTTGGCGGACAAGTTGGCAACGTGCCTCTGTTTGCCAAGGTGCTGCACCCGGGTCGCCATACTGTGACGGCAGTCCTCAGCGTCGAGGGCGACAATGTGGCTAACAACGACACCGTGAGTGGCTCCTTCGTGGTCCGCTTCTGTGGTGGAGTCTACACTATCGGTCAGGAAGAAGCCGACTATATGTCTATCGCCGAGGCTTGCGATACCCTCAACGCGGTTGGTGTCGAAGGCCAGGTTATGTTCCAGGTGGACAACGGCACTTATACCGAGCCTGCTGTGTTGCACGAGGTGACAGGCTCGTCACCCGCCAAGAGAGTATTGTTCATGGGCATGGGTGACAGCGTTACCCTTTCGGTATCTACCGGCCCGACAACGCCCAGCACTATGACACTCGACGGAGCCTCCAACCTCTTCTTCTACAAGATGTGCTTCGATGCACGGCCCGTGGCCAACAATGTCAATAAGGCCAAGGCCATCATGATGTCTGGTGGCGATTATGTGGTGTTCGACAGCTGCACCTTCAAGGTGAAGGGCACTATTGTCGATACCGCCGCTTCCTGTGTGGTAATGCAGGGCAATATGACCAATCTTACATTCCGAAACAGCACATTCGATAGTGGCTATTGCTCCATTACAAGTACCGGTGAAGGCTATGCCCATATCCGTATCGAAGACAACACCCTGTCCAACTTTGCTTCCAGGGGTATAAATCTGCGTAATGCCCAGTCGGTCACTATCAGCCGCAACCGCATCACCTCGTCAAATGGCTACGTCGGTACATCCACCTCCAATATCAAACCCATTACTGGTATATACCTCGCCCTGATTACCGATACGGTCAAGGTGCAGAAGAACCATATTTATTTGATTGACCAGAGCAAGGGAGGCAAGCGAGGCATCCAGCTCGAGAATATTGTCTGTACCAACCCCAATCAGGGATACATAGTAAACAACATGATTGGTACACACAGCACCGACTCCAAGAGCGGTAGCTCGGCTTACCCATCTTCGGGCATCTGGATCGACTCTTCAAGCACCTATCTGAATATCATCTTCAATAGTGTGCGTATATATGGCACCACATCCACCGCTCCCTCTGCCGCTACCGTGTCGCAGTCATTCCAGAGCGGCACCACCAACACCAATCTGCAGGTGATGAACAATATCTTCTCCAACTTCAGCTATGGCTATGCCTACTGCGTGGACGGCCCCGATGGCATCACTGCCTCCAACTTCAACGCCTATTACACCCAATCGGCCAAGGCCTTCAAATGGGGCAGCAACGCCAATATCGCCACTTTGACAGCCTTGCAGAACCTCAGCAACGCCGATGGTAACTCTGTCTTCGACGAGCCCTACTTTGTTGCCGAGGACGACCTGCACCTCATGATGACCAACTTCACCGACAAGGCTCAGTACAATACCGAGGTCACCGACGATATCGATGGCAATATACGCCAGCAGATTCCTTCGCCCACCATCGGCGCACAAGAGATGGTGCGCGACGAGCACGATGTGGCTGTGGTCCGTATCATTGAGCCGGTCATGCCTGCCAATATCAACAATCCGGTCAATATCGAAACAGATCCTATACGCGTCATAGCCTCTTTCTACAACAACGGCAACTCTACCGAGACCAACGTGCGTTGGTATGCCTATATCGAAGGCTTTGAGGAAGAGACTACCACCGAGATCCGTACTTTCGCCACACTCCCCCCGTCGACACAAATCGAAGACACAGTCATGATCACCACCATGCTTGGCATCATCGATACCCACGTGGTGCATGTGGTGCTGCTCGACGCTCTCGACACCAACCTCGACGACAACGAACTCACAGCTCCCGTCTATCTCGCACCCGCCTTCGACTTTGAAGTGAAAGAGATGATTGTCACCAATAGTGTTACCCCTGCCGGATGCGATATGAGCAATGCACAGGTGAGCATTAAACTGAAGAATGTCGGCTTCAAGCCCTTCCCCGAGGGCACTCAGATCAAGGTGGTCTACCACCCCGTGATAACGCAGCCTGCCGGCTTGCAGATTGCCACAATGCCCGACACCGTCGAGGAGTACTACACCCTGCCCAGCGACATTCCTATCACGGGCGCTGCCGCTACCATCACGGTGCCGTTCACAACGTCGGCAAACCTCTATCCCACCGACACTGCCATCGATATCAAAGTGCGCATGAGCGGTTGGTACAACTACGAGTATGACTTGACGCGAAACAACGACACTACCAAGACCTCTTCCAGCCAGCCTGTCAAGGATTCCTACTATACCCCGGCACCGCCGTTAGGCCACGATACAACATTGGCCTATGCCTCTTGGGGTGCGGTGACGGCCGAGCAGGAAAACTCCCGTCCCATCTGGTGGTACACCGACTCTACCAACCTGAATAGCCGCTTCCATCCTACAGGCAATGATACTAACAACTACAACAAGTCAAAGATATGGTCTACCACCCCGCAGTATTACGAACCTGCCACCTATTACCTGAGAAGCCTGAGCAGCCATAAGTGTCCGAGCTATTTCTCGACGGTCACGGTCAATATTGCTCCGCATCTTCCCAACGATGTAGGCTTCGCTTCAGAGCCTACCTCTCCCGTCCTTGCCCCTAAAGGCAACCGGGTGTATATGGAGAACGACACGGTGAGGGTGAAGGTGACCAACTTCGGTACCTCGTCGCAGAGCAATATCCCGGTTACCTACCAGCTCAAGCGCAACAACCAGATACTGCAGACCGTCACCGAGACCATCACCGCCACCATAGCGGCTGGTCAGGATTATGTCTACACCTTCGACTCGCTCCTTGCTATCCCTACCCCGACAACTTCCGCCAACTTCTCTCTTTCTCTTTGGACCGACCTCGCCAACGACGGCACCCGTCGCAACGATACAATCCGACAAGTTTACAGCTTTAAGTCGCTTGGACAGGTCGTTATCGATACCTCATACAACTACAAACCCACTGCCGAGGATACCAAGTTCGACATCACCCGCCTCTCTTGGAACGGCATCGACATCGATATGCCGCCGCTCAACCGCGTTGTCACCAATATGGGCGACTATAACAACCCTGAATATCCGGTTGTCCATGTCTCCCGTGGCACCACCGATTCCCTTATCCTTGAAATCACTCCGATGGTCCAGGATGTGCAGCGTTTCCGTGTGCGTGCCACCGTCGAGATAGACTTCGACCGCAACGGCAAGATGCAGGCCTTCCCCGACGACCGCAACGAGAAGGTCATCAGCGGCGCCGCTTTCTACAACGACTCGGTCTTCCGCTCCGTGGTGTCCATACCGCAGTGCGCCTCCTATGGCTACATGCGCATGCGTGTCACCGTCAGGGGCTACGACCCGGAGAGCACCGACGGACACGTCATCGACCTCCTGCTCTTTGTCGACGAGGAAAAGGATATAAACGACATCGGCATTGTCCAGATTGTCTCGCCGCGCAGCTACCTCATCCGCGACGACCAGCCAAAGGTTGTCACCTTCCGCGTTATCAACTGTGGCCGCGATCCGCTCACCGAGTGTAACTTCTACTACTCCTTCGTGGGCGATACCGTCGACCCGACGGCCCAGGGCATGGTGCCTTGGACGGGCAACCTGCAACCAGGTCACAGTATGGTGGTCTCGCTCCCTGAACACCATTTCCCGCTTGGCACTTCCTCTCTCTCCATCTGGCACGACTGGCAGTCCGACCATGGCAAATTCAACGACACCCTGTACTACGAGTACCATCGCTTCCATACCATCCGACTCCCCATGTTCGACGAATTCGAGGGCATCGACCGCTGGTATGCCCCCACCGGCTACAACGTCTACTCGCATAACTACTGGGAGCGCGGCATGCCCGACAAGGCCCGCTTCGATACCGTCTATTCCGGTGTCAATGCTTGGGTCACCGACCTGTACAACACCGTTGCCAGCGGCACGCGCGGCAATGTCAGCTACCTCTACAGCCCCATAATCAACATCGCACAGCTCAAGGCCGATACCATCTCGTTCCGTCTGCAGCGCAATCTCACCAACGGCAGTTCGCTCCACCTCGAGTTCATCAACTATCTCGGACAGTGGGTCAAGGCCGATCCCGACTCGGTCCATTCGTGGTACAACGACGAGGAAAACCGTGTCTTCACCGGCACTACTCCGGGCAACGCCTACAGCCGCTACTGGTTCAGTACCTCCGGTACCGGTGTTAATGGCGACTTCCCCGAGCGACTCCAGTTCCGTTTCGTCTATCAGACTCCCATGGGCGCCACCTCTACGGCAGCCTACGGCGGTGGCTGTGCCGTCGACGACTTCCGTATCAGCCGTGCACGCCGTGCCATCGATATCGGCATAACCGCCATCACCGAGCCTGTGTCTCCGCGCTATGGCGAGACGATATATCCGCGTGTGGTTGTCCATAACTATGGCTACGACACCGTGCGGCATATCGAGATGGGTTACGTCCACTATGGCACCAACCTGCCCAAGGAGGCAGAGTTCGATTGCGTTATCCCGCCCGACGGCGACAGCTCGTTTGTCTTCTACTCGCCCTTCGTGGTCACCAGCAACTTCCCCGACACCTTCAACATCACTGCGTTCACTTACCTCACCGACGATATCATACGCGACAACGACACCACTTCCAAGAAGTTCGCCCTCGCGCCGCTCAACAACGATATCAGCGCCAACTCCTTCATTGCGCCGCTCGACCGCGTCATCGCTGGCGACTCTACCGTCACTGTCACCATGCGCGTGCGTAACTTCGGTGTCAATCCTATCGAACACGCCACAGCCTCCTACATAGTCAACGGCCTGAACCGTGTCGACGAGGAGATAGACTTTGTCGAGACACTCGGTCGCCCGCTCGAGTCAATGGAGTACTTCAACTACACCTTCCAGCAGCATTTCCGCGCCTCGATGGGTATCATGGTGCTCACTGGCATTGTCAAGTGCGACAGCAATGAGTATATCTACAACGACACCATCTCCAAGCGTATCCAGGGTATAACCACCGTCGTCGACATTGCCGCCGCGTCGGTCATCGTCGATACCTCGTCGTTCAACGAGGTGCGTATCCAGCTTGTCATCGAGAACAACGGCGCCCGCGGTGCCAACGGCTTCGAGGTGGGCTTCTGGGTCGACAACGACACCAGCACCATCTTCCGCGAGCGTTACCTGCGCGACGTGCCCATCCCAGCACTCAGCACCGGCTACCACCTCTTCGATACCGCTCTTGCCACTCGTGCCGCCCGCTACGAGAATGTGGTGGCCTTTGTCAATATCGACGGCGACAACGACCCGTCCAACGACACTACCAACATCCTTGCCCGACAGTTCACCGATATCGAGATTATGAAGATACAGCTCGAGGAGAACTCCAACCCCGAGTGCCGCGTCTTTGCCAAGGTCCGCAATATCGGCAACGTGACCCACACCGGCGAGTCGGCTATCCAGCTCAAGGCAACCATCAACGGGACCACCGTGCGCTACAATGCCTTCCACCGTATCGAGCCCGGCCAGATTGTGACCATCGACTTTGGCCGCACCGTGCCCAAAGACCCGACGCGCCACTATGTCGGCACTGGCTCCTTTACGCTTGTCGGCGACTCCGACACTACCAACAACCAGACGTCCGTTATCGAGGTGGTCAACTATATGGAGGGCATACCCTATGTCGAGGCCGACCGTATGGTGCTCGACCAGAACTACCCCAACCCCTTCACCGGACTCACCACCATCCCCTTCACCCTGCCCGAGGCGGCTCAGGTGCGTCTCTTCATCATCGACGCCATGGGCCACGTGGTCTACAACAGCAAGGCGGTCTATCCGGCTGGCCCCAACAGTGTCAGTGTCAACCTCGAGGCATACCCCGCAGGCATATACTATTATGGTATCGAGGCCTGTGGCGAGCGCCGTATGAAGAAGATGATCATGAAGTAGCACGCGATGCTTCAACGCTTCAAAGACTACATTGCGCAGCAGCACCTTGTCGCCCCTGGCGACAAGGTGCTGCTTGCCGTCAGCGGCGGCCGCGACTCGGTGTGCCTCGCCCACCTGCTGCTGCGGGCCGGCATCCCCTTCGCCATGGCCCACTGCAATTTCCACCTGCGCCCTGGCGAGTGTGACCGCGACCAGGCTTTCGTCGAGCGGCTGGCCGCCACATGGGGGGTGGAACTGCATACTGCCTCTTTCGACACCCGCGCCTTCGCTGCCGACCACCGCCTCGGCATCGAGGAGGCGGCCCGTCGGCTGCGCTATGCCTGGTTCGCCGAAGTCGTCTCGGGCCAGCCCGACCCTGCTGCTTGGCGCCTGGCCACCGCACACCATCTCGACGACTCGATAGAGACTTTCTTCCTCAACCTCTTCCGTGGCACCGGCATTGCGGGCCTGCATGGCATCCTCCCGTGCGTCGCCAGCGACGAGTGGCGTGTCGGGGGTGGGGGAGCCCTCACCATTGTACGTCCCCTGCTGTGCTTTACGAGGGCCGAAATCGATGCCTATATCGATGCCAACGGCCTCTCCTATGTCGACGACTCCACCAATGCCTCCTTCGAGCCGCGCCGCAACCGGCTGCGCCACCGCCTCATGCCTCTGTTGCGCGAACTCTATCCTTCGGTCGACCAGACCATGCAGCAGAATATGGCGCGCCTGCACGATGTCGAGACTGTCTACCGCTCTGCCGTCGACCGCCTGCGCGACAGCCTCTTCCGTCCGCTCCCGTCGCGCCTTCCGGGCGTCGTCCAGGTGGCAGCGCCGCTCGCCTCGCTCGCTTCCCTCGAGCCCCGTCGCACCCTCGTCTTCGAGCTGCTCAGGCCTTATGGCTTCAATGCCGCCACTGTCGACGACATATCTGCCGCCCTCGACGCCCCGCGTACCGGCAGCCGTTACCTCTCCGCCACCCACGAGGCAGTGGTAGACCGTGGTCTCCTTGTGCTGGCACCTGCCGCCGAGGCCCGCCCGCCGCGCCTCGCCTATGCCGAAGTGGCTCCCGCCGCGGCCGGAGCCTGCACCCCCGATACCCTGTTTGTCGATGCCTCCCTCCTGTATCGCCCCCTCGCCTTGCGCCAGCCGCGCCGTGGCGACCGCTTCCACCCCTTCGGCATGAAGGAGGCACGCCTGCTGAGCGACTTCCTGAAAGACGCCAAGGTCAACGGCATCGAGAAGCGGCATGTGTGGCTCCTTGTCGATGCCGACGACCGCATCGTGTGGGTTGTGGGCCTGCGTGCCGACAACCGTTTCCGCGTCGGCCCCGATACCACCGCCGTCCTTGCGGTGGAAGTGAAAATGGATTGAACCTTTATTGCAACACCCGTGCCGCCACCAGGCGGTCGGCACGGTCCACGGGACTGCGGTAGTATACCAGCACCGTGTAGCTGTTCTGTGTCTCGCGGTGGTCACCCTCGAGGCGTGCCGTGGCGCTGCGACTGTCGTCGCGCCGCCCGCTCTTCACCAGCAGCTGGTAGCTGTAGTAGCCCTGCTTCAGCAGCATCCGCTTGGTGTAGGCCCTGTACTGTGCGTTGTAGTCCATGCGGCTCGACTCGTCCATGCGCCAGTCGGTCAGCGCACCTACGATATACACGCTGCCGTCGAGCATGGGCTGGGCCATGGGCAGGCTGAAGTTCACCCACACATAGTCGGCCTCGGTGGACGGATTGTTGCGGTCCCAGATGTTCACCTTCATGCCTCCGCGCAGCACCGTCTCGGCAATGTAGTGCTTGTTTGAGCGGTCCTCGTCGGGACGCAATATGGCAAACATCTCGCCGCCATACTCCTCCACACGCTGCACGTGATACATCGGGGTGCGCATGTTGCTGCAGTCGAACCACCGGTAGGTGTTGCCTCCGGCAAAGATGTTGCACGGCCGGTTGCGATAGGTCAGGGCGTCGCCGTCGTAGCCGCTGAACGCCAGGTCGCGACGTGTGTCGGGGCGTCCGTTCTGCTGCACCGTCACACGCAGGTATTCCTCTCGCAGTTGTCCGTCCGCCACATCCCAGCGCCCGCCCACTGCCACGTTGACCTGCTGGCGGCGGTCGAGCTCCACACCGTCGTAGGGGCGTGTCACCGCGGCGTCGATGCCGGCGGCCTGCTCGCTGATGCAGAAGCGCCGCGTGAGCAGCGTCGTGGAGGGCTCGTCGTCGGTCTCCACGGTCAGTATGTAGTTGCCCGAGTGGGTGAACTCCGAGTAGGTGCCGGGCACCACGGCCCGGTAGTGCACATAGTCGCGCAGGGTGGTGAACGAAAAGCTGTAGTCGTCGATAGTGCCGCTCTCAAAGCCGTTGATGAACTCGACAGGGTCCAGCTCGTCGACGCGCCAGTCGGCGTCGCAGTGGGCCAGCCGCCAGCGCAGCGCCTCGGGTTCGGTGCCCAGCACGTCGAACTCCAGCGTCAGTCGCCCGCCTCCCCCCAGTGTCATCATGGGGAAGTCGTGCTCGGCACCGCTGCGGTAGAGCAGCACCGTCTTCACGTCGGTGCGCCACACCGAGTCGCACAGCGTCTGTGCAGCCACTGTGCACTGCACCGCCAGGGTCAGCAGCAATATCGCTATCTTCTGTCTCATTACTCTTCTATAACGGCATCGGCGCCGTTTTATTGTGACCCGCCGTCACTCAGGTGGCCCTGCGGCGTCCGCGTAGTCAGCCGCGCCGACGGGCATCGCGGCCTCGTCCTTGTCTGTATTGTGCTTGTTATCAGTAATATCTGCCACTGGCAGGTTGTCAATCGCAGCGGTCTCTTCCGGCTCCGAGGGCTCTATATATACGCTCTCGGCGCAGCGCCCCTCGTCGTCCTGCACCATGCCGTAGAGGTGCACCTCGCGGCCGGCGAACTCGTCGGGCAGGGCGAAGCGCAGCCTGCGGTCGCGGCGGTAGACGGGCGCAGAGAGGTATCCGCCGCCCGCCTCGGGGCAGTATGCGTAGACCATCACCTTGTCGTAGGCCTCGGCACGCAGGTGCAGGGGGTTCTTCTCGAAGTCTACGGTCAGCACGTTGTGGTCGTCCACAGTGGCCCGACTGAAGGCCACCGGCGCCACCGGTCCGGCGCTGAGGGTCAGCGCCTTGTAGTCTACTTCCAAGGCTCCATCGCGTAGTCCGAAGGCCTGCTGGTTGAGGCTTACGAAGAGGTTGAAGCAGGTCATGCCCATCTGGCGAGCCATGGCGGTGAGACCGGCGGCGACGCCGCGGCCCATGCGAGCCGCGAGGCGCACCTCCTCGCGGAAGAGGGTGCGGTGCTCCACCTGCGCCGGGGTGCGCGGGTTGGCGACCTGCGCCGGACGGCTGCGCAGACACCACTTGCCGTTCC
>JAEEGL012908671.1_pt1 | contig 48561 bp, 41 predicted proteins | sample 9134231 | NCBI WGS metagenome assembly JAEEGL01 (sample SAMN16246548, study PRJNA631951) | gut metagenome | biome: gut microbiome; feature: rumen; material: fiber-attached | host: Bos | place: Iran: Karaj | collected 2018-10 | reverse complement strand
TTCCTCCCAGGGTTCAAGCAGACCTGTCATTTTAGCAAAAGTCGAGCCGTTCTGCCTGTTGATGCGGATACAGATTTCCCCGTCAAGTCGGTCGATCTTGAAGCCGTATAAGTCCTCCAAGGCAAACAGCGTGTGCATAAGCCCGGTGTAACTGTCGATGTTTGGAACGTTCAGAGCTTCGGTCGATACGTCAAGTGCATCGGCAAGCTGCTCTACAAGGTCAGCCTTGGGTGTTCTCGAACCGGATTCATACTGCGCCATACGAATATCGGCTGTCCGTTCCGAGAAGCCGACCTGCAAGCCCAAGAACTTCTGCGTCATACCTCTGAGGTTTCTGATAAATCTGATCCTCTCACCTATTGCCATATTGTTGCCCTCCATTTTCAATCGGCTGACGATCTGCGCCGCCATATTTCACAAATCAATTATAACATATATGTTTAGTGTTTGTCAAGATAGTAGAAATAAAAATGTTTAGTGATTTTATACTTGACGTAACTGAATATGTTTAGTATAATAAAATCAGAACTTAACGATTTAGAGTTAAGTTAGAGAAAGGAGATACTCTTAATGACAGATAAAAATTTTATGAGAGTAGAAGATGTTGCCAGGGAGCTTGATGTATCCAAGTCCTATGCTTATAAGATAGTGCAGAAGCTCAACAATGAGCTTGAAGCCAAGGGATACATTACGATCTCAGGCAGAGTGAACAGACAATACTTCCACGAATAGCTGTATGATCTGTTTATTACTCGGACGGCTTTTTTCGCGTCTGCATTCAGTCTGCCAACGACATGTTAGGCGTAAAATGAGCATTCAGATAAGCTATAGTCTGAAGCTATAACTCAGGATAAAAATAAAGAATACTTCAGGGTATTGATTTTTCTGAAAAGCAAGCGTATAATAGACTTAACAGATAGGAATTATAAGTTCCGGATAAAAGGAGGATATATTATGTCAAATATTTATAAGGGAGCCGTTGAGCTCATAGGAAATACTCCTCTTGTGGAGTTCACAAACATCGAAGGAACAAGCGGAGTAAACGCAACTGTTCTTGCAAAGCTGGAATACTTCAATCCCGCAGGAAGCGTAAAGGACAGGATCGCAGCTGCAATGATAGAGGACGCTGAGAAAAAGGGTATTCTTAAAAAGGGCGCTACTCTTATTGAACCCACATCTGGCAATACAGGTATAGGACTTGCTTCCATTGCTGCTGCAAAGGGATATAAGATCATACTTACAATGCCTGAGACCATGAGCGTTGAGAGAAGAAATATACTTAAGGCTTACGGCGCAGAGATTGTACTTACGGAGGGCGCAAAGGGAATGAAGGGAGCTATCGCTAAGGCTGACGAGCTTGCAAAGGAAACTCCCGACAGCTTTATCCCAGCCCAGTTTGAGAACCCCGCCAATCCTGAGATACACAGACTTACTACCGGACCAGAGATATGGAAGGATACAGACGGAAAAGTTGACATCTTTGTAGCAGGCGTCGGTACAGGCGGAACTATTACAGGTACAGGCGAATATCTCAAGTCCCAGAACCCGAATGTTAAGGTAGTGGCTGTAGAACCAAAGGATTCACCGGTATTGTCAAAGGGCACGGCAGGTCCGCACAAAATTCAGGGAATCGGAGCCGGCTTTGTACCGAATACTCTCAATACGAGCGTATATGACGAGGTCATCGCAGTATCCAACGATGACGCATTTGAAACTGCAAAGCTTATCGCAAAGCAGGAGGGCGTACTTGTGGGTATTTCATCGGGAGCTGCATATTACGCAGCACTTGAGCTCGCAAAAAGACCCGAGAACGCAGGCAAGACCATTGTTGCACTGCTTCCCGACAGCGGCGACAGATACTATTCCACACCTCTTTTCAGCGACTGATACTTATCATATATACATACACTCATGTAAAAAAGACGTGCCTGTCCGACACGTCTTTTTTACAGAGTATTAACGGCGGCAGCTGATGCCTACTATACTTATAGGCAAAATCTATAATAATGTACAAACATTGTTCCTATAGTGCAGATTGTTATGTGGAAAAAACTGATTTTAGCAAAAATCCTCGATCCCATGTTGACAAATTCAGTTTAATGCTGTAGAATAAACACATAGTAATCCGCTATGTTTGATCTGATTAGAAAGGAGCGGCTATCATGCTTTATAATAAAGCGAACAGATTTGAACTGAATATGATGTGCATGATACGATGCTCCGTGCTTACTGTATCATAGCTTTGTTATGCTCTGTAAAAAACAGTAAAGTATCGGAGACCTGCATGATCTCCGATTTTTTTGTGAAAGGAAGAATTGATATGAAAATAAGAATATTATCTGCGCTGTTGGCGCTCGGTCTGGGAGTTTCGGCTGTATCCTGCGGAAAAACCGCAGACAGCAGTTCAAACACCGTAAAAATTGCCTATCTGCCAATAACACATTCACTTGCCGTCCTTGAGGAGGCGGAAGAACTTGAAAAGCAGTCGGGCTTAAAGGTGGAGCTTGTGAAATACGGATCATGGAACGAACTTCTTGACGCTCTCAACTCCAACAGGGTAGACGGAGCCTCTGTGCTTATAGAGCTTGCGATGAAGTCCAGGCAGGAGGGCATAGGCATAAAGGCTGTAGCTCTCGGACATCATGACGGAAATGTTATCGTAGTATCAAACGATATCGTAACAGCAGCCGACCTGAAAGGGAAGACCTTCGCTATCCCACACAGACAGTCGTCCCATAATATACTTCTGAACGACGCTCTTGCAACTGCGGGACTTACAGTAGATGACGTTAACGTTACAGAGCTCGCACCTACCGAAATGCCGTCAGCTCTTGCAAGCGGACAGATAGACGGTTACTGTGTTGCAGAGCCGTTCGGTGCAATGGGAGTGAATCTCGGCGTAGGAAAAGTTCTTTTCAGCTCTGAGGAACTGTGGGAGAAGTCTCTGTGCTGTGGACTTGTTCTCACAGATAAATTTATTGATGAGAGACACGACGACGCAAAATCGTTTGTAGAAAGTTATAAAAAGGCAGGAAATGCACTTGACAAGGAAAAAGCCAAGGCAACAGCAAAAAAATACTTCAGCCAGAGCGATGAGGTCCTCGATATATCACTTCAGTGGATATCCTACAATGACCTTGATATAACCGAGGAGGAATATGATATCCTTGCAGAAAAGGTAAAGGAATACGGTTTATCCGATAAACCGCCCGCATATTCCGAGTTCGTAAAAAATGATTTCTGATAAGGCGTGATACTGATGAAAAAGATACTTTCACTGAAAAATGTTGTGGTCTCCATAGCAATACTTATACTTATATGGCAGCTCCTTTTCTCTGTGAGCAGCTACAACAAGGCACTGTTCCCGTCACCGAAAATGGCATTTGACGCTCTGCTTGAGATAATAGAGAACGGCAGGCTTTTTGAAAATATCAAAACCAGCATGTACCGATTTGCAGCAGGATACTCGATATCAGTGGTCACAGCCATTGTACTCGGACTTATCCTCGGCAGGATACCAAAAGTATTTCAGTACGTTAATCCTGCTTTGCAGCTTCTGAGACCAATATCTCCGACAGCGTGGATGCCCTTTATCGTTCTTTTGTTCGGTATCGGAGATGTACCTGCTATCGTTATAATATTCATCGCAGCATTTTTCCCTGTATTGCTTTCAACAGTATCTGCGGTAGGAAATATAGATCCCATATATCTTAAAGTCTCAAAAAACTTTGGCATAAAGCAGCCTGCCCTTACATGGAAGGTAATATTTCCCGCAGCGTTCCCGCAGATAGCAAACGGCGTACACCTTGCACTCGGAACAGCGTGGATATTTCTTGTTGCAGGCGAAATGGTCGGAGCTCAGTCAGGTCTGGGCTATCAGATAATAGACGCAAGGAACAATATCCGTGCAGATATACTGCTTGCGACAATACTTGTGATAGGAGTTATAGGAATACTGCTTGACGGTATCCTTAAGATCATAGAAAAGGCGGTAATGAAGTCGTGGGGAGGTGCAGAGTAATGTATATAGAAATAAAAGACGCCTGCAAGAATTATGTACAGGAAGGAAAGAAATTCACTGCTCTCGACCATGTTTCACTTGATATTGAAAAAAGTGAGTTCATCTGTCTTCTCGGTCCGTCGGGCTGCGGCAAGAGTACGCTTCTCAACGCACTTGCGGGCTTTGAAAAGGTAAACAGCGGCAGTGTGAAGATAGACGGTAAGGAAGTAACTGCACCTTCTATAAATAACATCACTATTTTCCAGAACTATGGGCTTCTTCCTTGGAGAAACGTTCAGAAAAATGTTGAACTTGGACTTGAATCAAAAAAAGTTCCAAAATCTGAGCGCGCAGCAGCTGCAAAGAAATATCTGGAGCTTGTTGGTCTCAGTGGCTATGAAAAGCGCTACCCAAGGCAGCTTTCGGGCGGTCAGCAACAGAGGGTGGCAATAGCAAGAGGCCTTGCGGTGGATCCTGATATTATTTTCATGGACGAACCATTCGGCGCTCTCGATGCAATTACCCGTATGAAATTGCAGGAGGATATACTGAGGATATCACGGGAGGAGAAAAAGACCATAATATTCGTTACTCACGATATTGAAGAAGCTGTATTCCTTGCGGACAGGATAGTGGTCATGATGGCGGACCCCGGCAGGATAAAAAGCGTGGTCAAGGTACCTCTCGGCTATCACAGGGACAGGACAGGAGAGAATTTTCTCTACGTACGCGACAGGATATTTGACCTTTTCAACATGAAATCCGACAGCTATATCGAGTATTATATTTAGTGAGCAGTAAGCGGACGGTAGTAGAGCAGGTGAGGATTTTTGCCGCTCCTGTTTAATAATACAGCATTGAGGTTTTCATACTAATATGATACTAAAAAGTCAGGTTGACTTGCTAATTCAAATTCAAACATAAATAACGCTATATGTGCAAAAAAGCACCAAATCAGCATAAGGATTTTTGGAAATAACCAAACGTACTTTTGGGTGTTGTAGTTGACCATTATTTGACCAGATCAGAACAAGACAAACAGAATGCTCCTAACAAACGCCGTGATTATTATGAGGAAAAAGTATGTCAAGAAAAACGGCTCAGAGAGTACAGCCTTTTTTTCTTCATCTTCTTTTATTTTTTCTCACTTCCGCCAGTTTGTTACATTTTATAATAGCACATGATTCCAGCTTGCCAATAACAATATGCAACTTCTTTGTATTTTATCACAACAACTATTGCAAGATACATTTTTATGTGTTATAATACGACTATACTCATTTCTGGCTCGAAGTCACCGGTAACAGCATGGAACTAGATTTCCACGAAAGTGATCTCGTCTGAAAGGTCATTGATTCGACGAGAAAGTATAAATAAATGCAGAATTAATCACAGATTTCGTATTAATAAAGGAGATTTAAGAATAATGGAAGTAAGTACACTTAAAAAAGATACCGTTGAAAGACTTAGAAAAGTTAAAAAAGAACAAGAGTTCACTATAGGTTACATACTTGAACTGCTTGAGAAAAAAGGCTATTACCTCTCAGAGGCTACCGTAAAGCGTGTTTTTTCCGAAAATGCCGATGCCGACAGCTTCAAGTACCGCGATACTATCGCACCTCTTGCCGATGTTCTGCTTGATTTCTACGAAGACCAGAGCAGCACTTCTGAGCTTGATGCACTTAAAGCCTTGATACGCGATAAGAATATGACTATTGCTATTCTCGTTGCCAAGAATGAGGAGATCAGAGCAGACTTTGATAAACGTATCGCACACCTCACTAAGCAGATAGAGCGCCTCGAAAAAAATCTTGACTTCCGCGAAAAAGTCGTAGAACGCAAGGACGCTGTTATCGAGAAACTTATAAATAAATATATCGGCGATGATAATTTATAATGCCAGGAAATTAACTGCTCCGGGCAAGGATAATAAAGAGCGTTGTATACTGTTTTGAGAAAAGCGATTTTCAGAATAGCTACACCTTTGACAGCGTTGTCCCTGTCGGTATCTATGACGGCAATATGTCTGTCTGCGTTAAGGACTTGACATAATATTGGTTCATGCATTTTCTGCATCAAACACCGAAAAACTTCGGAAGTTCAGCTCGTGCATAAAATGCATCTGTTCAACTATTTCGTTTTGGAAAACAGTTCAATGAATTATAGCCCCTGCTCCGAGGTTATCGGAACAGGGGGATTTTTGTACTGGTGAATTGATACATTAGTATTAAAACTATATGCGAAGTCTATTTAACATCCCTTATTTGTCTCGCAGAGTGCACATACCATGTAAGCATTATATGTATCAGGTTTTATTCAGCGTTATGCTTGTGACAGGATGTCGTATAGGAGAGATATGTGCACTGACATGGGATAATAATGATTTTGAAAACAACTGTATTCATATCTGCAGACATTTTATAGTAGACAAGAATGGCTCTACAGAAATTCAGAACGGCTGCAAGACCCATGCAGGAGACCGCTGGCTTACAATGGACAACAGTATTATGGATATGCTCAGAGAATACAAGGCTTACTTTGAAAAGACGGCTGAAAAGTACGGCAGTAAGTGGAACTATGATGATAATGCAGTTTTCTTCGCAGTAAAGAGATATTGTTCATTTCTTAATTCTTCAACAGCCAGAAGCTGACGGGTAGGACATGCACGCCCTGATATTACTTTGCGTATCTATTCTCATACGCTTAAGAAGAACGAACTGCACTGCTGTTAAGCTGTAACGAAAGCAATGCCCGTAATGCCAAAGCATGAAGCAGTTTAAAACAATACAGTAAGCTGCGATAATCCTATGTTATTGCAGCTTACAGTACCATTGAAGCTGACCGTATGTTGACCAATGAGCTTTTCTGCCTCCAGTAATCACTTTGAAACGACGTATTTTCGGTATGAGGGTTGCAATTTACATACTAATATGATATAATTAGTGTATTATCGTTCAGGAGATGATATAATGAGTAAAAAAGACCACGGTCACTGTCATGACCATGAACATGAGCATGAGCACGGTCATCATTCCCACAGTGATTCCCCTGCGCATATACATTCACACAGAAATATCATAGGCTTTGACGAGCATGGTATCCCAACGGTCATACTGAAAGCAAGTCACGGCGAGGGAGAACAGGACGATCCGCAAGCATTCATAAAGGACTATATGAATGCAGTATCGGAGTACAGAAAGACCTTTCCTACGAAGCAGGACGTTATCGAACAGACTCCTGATCCTGCTGTAAGAGAAATGCTTTTACGTATGGAGCAGCTTGGCATAGATACTGCCTTTGACCGTTTCGATCAGCAGAAGCCGCAGTGTAATTTCGGACTTGCGGGAATATGCTGTAAGATATGTAATATGGGACCGTGCCGCGTAACAGCAAAGGCTCCAAAGGGTGTCTGCGGCGCTGATGCTGACCTGATAGTTGCAAGAAATCTTCTTCGTTCTGCTGCGGCAGGTGCTGCACAGCATGGCATGCATGCCAGAGAGGTAATTCTTGCGCTGAAATGGGCGGCCGAGGGAAAGCTTGACGTGCCGATCCTCGGTGAGCAGAAGATACGCTCCACAGCTGAGGCTTTCGGCATAAAGCAGAAGAACCGTCAGCTGAAAAATGTTGCAAAAGACCTTGCAGATGCTCTTCTTGATGACCTTTCAAGGACAGTTCCTGATGAATATAAGACCATTTCCGCCTGTGCTGTCCCTGAAAGACAGAAGGTATGGAAGGAGCTTGACATTCTCCCAATAAGCGCATACCATGAGGTGTTTGAAGCCTACCACAAGTCCGGCTGCGCCACTGACGGCGACTGGCGTTCGGTAATGCAGCAGTTCCTGAGATGCGGACTTGCATTTACATTTTCAGGCGTTGTTGGAGCATCTATTGCTACGGACAGCCTTTTCGGCGTCGGCGACAGAGTTACCTCAAAGGTAAATATAGGCGCACTGGAAAAGGGCTATGTGAATATCGCAGTACACGGTCATCTGCCCCTGCTTGTAAGTCAGATAGTGGAGGCTGGCAAGCGTGAGGACCTTATAGAGCTTGCAAAGTCAAAGGGGGCGAAGGGTATACGCTTCTACGGCATATGTTGTTCGGGGCTCTCCGCGATGTACCGCTATGCAGGCGTTATACCGCTTTCCAACGCAGTATCTGCGGAGCTTGTTCTCGGTACGGGAGCTCTTGATCTGTGGGTAGCGGACGTTCAGGACGTATTCCCGTCAATTATGGAGGTAGCTCACTGCTTCAAGACTACTGTTGTTACTACAAGCGAGTCTGCAAGACTTCCAGGTGCGGAAAGATATGAGTACGATCATCACCATTCTAATATAGAAGAAACAAAGGCTCTTGCTGAAAAGATAGTCTGTCGTGCCATAGAAAGTTTTGAAGCAAGAAAGGGCATACCTGTTTACATACCGCCTTATGAGGTAGAAGCAGAAGTTGGCTTCTCAGTTGAATATCTCTGCAAGCGCTTTGGCGGCTTCGGACCTATTGCAGAAGCTATAAAGGACGGAAGGATACTTGGTGTTGTCAATATGGTTGGCTGTAATAATCCCAAGGTGCTGTATGAGAAGTGTATAGTAGATGTTGCTGACGTACTTCTGAAAAATAACGTGCTTATCCTTTCCAACGGTTGTGCTTCATTCCCGCTTATGAAGCTTGGCTACTGTGCAGTATCGGGCAGGGAAAAGGCAGGGGACAGTCTCAGGGAGTTCCTTGAGCCCGATCTGCCGCCTGTATGGCACGTTGGCGAATGTATAGACAACACTCGTTCATCCGGAATATTTGCAGGCATTGCAGGTGCTCTGGGGCATAAGATATACGAAATGCCTTTTGCCTTTTCTTCACCGGAGTGGGGAAACGAAAAGGGAATAGATGCAGCTCTCGGCTTCAGACTAAATGGTATAAGCTCATATCACTGTGTTGAAGCGCAGATTTACGGTTCTAAGAATGTAATTGAATTCCTGAAGCATGGCACACTTGAAACACTCGGCTCGTCAATGAACGTAGATACTGATCCTGTTAAGCTGGGAGAAAAGATAGTTGCTGATATGAAAGCCAAGAGAAAAGCGCTTGGCTGGGATAAATAATAAGGAGGAGTAAAAATGGCTTGTTTTATTGTACCTGCTACAGAAGCAATAGTAACAACTGTTGCTCAGAAGGTGATAAAGAAAAAGGAAAGAAATGAGAATAATAAGAACAGCGATATCAAGATACGCTTTTCTGAGAAGTTGAAATGGCTCAACGGTATGCTCTGGGGAGGCTCGGGCTTACTTGCTTTTGAGCATATCTGGCATGGTGAAGTTACACCTTTCTTCCCGTTCCTGACGGCTGCCAGCGACCCGGCTGACAGAGCAGAGATGTTGCATGAAATGGCGACATCAGGCTCGGCTATGGCGATACTTGTTACAGCTGTCTGGGCAGGAGCTGTAATAGTATCAAATAAAATAGCTTCTTCTCAGAAAGAGACTAAAAAGAAAGCAGGTGCGACGATATGACATTGCTTATTACTGTTATCGCGGCAGTTGTATCAACTGTTGTATGGTATTTAAGCGAAAAAGCAAGAGAGCTAAAAATAGGCGTCCTTCTCTATATGTTCTGGGGAGCTTCTCTTATGTGGCTTGTTGACGCAGTGGTTGAATATCTTGAGGTCGGTGCAGAGTACTTCACTCCTGCCGCAGGCGATATGCTTAATGACGCATTTCTCGGAATATCAGTGGTCGCTCTCGCATTGGTCGTATGGGTAGTCTATATACTTATAAAAGACCCGAAGAATACAGTAAAAAAAATTTCTGCTGAAAAAGGCAGAAAATAAAAGCAAACAGCAGCTTGAGTGTGATACTCATACAGAACTTTTGTACTTCATATCGAGGGTACCTTTCCTCAGAAAGGTTTTCCCCGGTATAAAGTATGAGTTCCTATAAAAGTATCACACCTGGCTGCTGTTTGCTTTTTATACTTATTCAGACTTTACGCTGTCAGACACTGTTTTTTCTTTGCCATCTTCAGGAGTGGGCCTGATAATATTATGATCGTAGACAAAAAGATTATAGTTTGTGCCGTTTATCTCAGTTTCCGCAGTCCGCACAGGTTTTTCTTTGGTAAAGAAGTCCGTGGACGACACTTTGTTCCGTTCGGAATTAGTCAGAAGCAGGAAATATTCCTTTTGCGCGGGATCGTCAGCGTACCACGCCTTTGACGACTGATAAAGTCTTCTTCTGACGCCTTTTTCGTTGGCGTAAACGTCGCTGACCTTGATCTTTCCCCCTGTGATAAGGGTAACGGAATTTGCGTTCCAGAATGTGGAATAGCCCTTGTTCACTTCCTGTTCCTTCAGAAAGTCGGCGAGCAGATACTGAGTATTCTTCTTGTAGCCGTCGCTTTTCATCATCGCAGTGTCGTAACAGCTTATCGCACCGCCTGCGATAACGGGTATCATGAGCAGAAAAGCTATCCTTGCGGCAGCTGCCTTTTCAGTCAGACACCATGAAACAAAAAGTATGCTGAGTATGAGTGAAGTACCGATCATGGGGATTATACGCCAATCAGCCAACGCAAGTATGCCGAAGATGAAGCCTGTAAGGTTTACAGCCGTAACTGCCCAGTGTATCCATATCCATATTCGGAGCATTTTACCTTTTCGGTTATAGCTGTATTTCTTGTAGAAGCATGTAGCTATAACAGGTATCACCGCAATTATTATCGCAGCAGCAATGAAGATCAGGTTGCATATTCCCTTATTCTCAGTAAACATAACGTCGGGGAGGTTTTTCACTCCGAGGAGCTTCATCCATGCGATCGGCAGGTCACGGACATGGTCAGCCCATGTGCTCATCTCCGAGAACTCGGTATTTGCGTCCTGATATCCTGCCACCAGCTTACCCAGAAGGAGCTCGTTGATAATAATGCCGATAACGGCCATTATAGAGAACACGAGCACTCTGTAGGCTGTAACGACAGTCCTTGTGCTCCATAGCTTCTGTCTGCTGTTCAGAAACTGCTCTGCGAATATACCGCCTGCAAAGGGAATAGTAAAGAGAGTGAGTCCTGTTACTCCGTCCATGCCTGTAAGCAGCATAAATGCGCACAGCAACAGAAAAATCAGGACCTTTGCAGCTGTCTGCGGCTTTGAGCTCTTATTGTTTTTCCTTTTCACTTTTGCTTTAAGGTCAAACGAGAGTATTCGGAAGTAGAGGAATGTACCTATCAAAAGGAAGAATATGCCGAGTGAGTAGTAGATAGTATGTCCCCAGAATATCTCGCGCATTTTCTTTGTGGCAAGCGTTGACGACAGGAAGACTGCTGTGCCTATAAGAGCGGCAGGCATGCTTTGCGTTACCTCCCGCAACATAAGGAGCATGAACAGTGTAAAAAGCACAAAGAAGCAGGACATGCCCGCAATATGAGCTGTCATTGTAAAGCCGAAGAGTTTCAGAGTTACAAGCATGATGCAGTTAGTACCGAAAGGCAGGAAGCAGGCATATTTGAAGTCAGGATCGTAGAGGTGCCCGCTTTCCAGTGAAGCGTTGGCCCACATGATAGTATCCGTGCAGTCAGCATGGAACTCGCCCCTTGCGGCAGTGGTGACATAGTAAAGCGTTAACGCAGCTGTACTGACAAAAACAACCGCCGCAAACACCCACAGCAGTACTTTCCAAAGCTTATCCCAATTGAATTTCTTTTTCACGTGAGCCCTGATCGCTTCGGGAGCAGTCTCTGCTTCTGCATTTCCGGCAGGTATTTCGGCTGCATTCATATCTTCGGTTACACCGGCAGGAACTGTCCCGGCGGCAGGAGCCTCATTAAGCGGGATTTCGTCTTGCCCTGACGGTTTAAGTTCATTATCCATGAATAATACCTCCGATAATATTCGGGGCGCATCAAGTGTAATACATATATCAAAGTTGTACGCATGCTTATCGGTGAAAAAATTTTTTCAAAAGTTTTTCCCTCAATAAATATACATATAGCTTTCATATACGTACTGCACTTAATGCGCCCCTCATGATCATTGTTTCTTTTTTGAATAAAGCAGTATCTTTCGTGCGAAGAAATTCCACAGGAAAGAAACGCCTGTGGCGATGAGCTTTGCGATGATCTGAAAGAGGCTCGTTGTATCTCCCAGCCACATTTCAAACAGCTCGGTAATACCGAAGGTTATCAGCAGACCGACCACACCTATAGCGGCAAAGCTGATAAATTCCAGCACCTTGTTTTCGACTTTTGAGGTCTTGAATATCCAGCAGGTGCTGATGAGGTAGTTTACGACAAGACCTGCAATGAATGAGAGGGAATTGGCAATGGAAGCCATTTCCTTCTGCTCATGGAAGGCGAATCGGAACAGTATGTATGACAGTGCGAAGTCAACGACGAAAGCCAGTCCGCCCACAAAAAGGTAACGGAAGAACTGTATGATAGTATTGTCCGTATCTCCGACAAACAGCTTCTTGAACTGTCTGGCGAGGATTATCTGCTTTATCTCGTCCATTATTTCTTTTTCTCCTCATGGTATTCCTTTTCGGTATTGACGTTCCAGAGTGCAGACTTGTCGGTGCTGCCGCTCTTTATAGCCTTTACAGCCTCAAAGGAAGTCACCATTGAGTGATCGATATTATTGTATCTGTGCTGACCGTTTCTGCCTACGCAGTAGAGGTTGGGGACAGTATCGAGGTAAGCGATGAGCTTGTCCATTTCCTCATATGTGTCAAAGTAGGCAGGATAAGCCTTCTTTACCTTTTCCATATGAGAATCTATTACCTCGTCGGCGCTGTCGATAAGACCCAGCTTTACCATTTCCTTTACGCAGAAGTCCGAGAATTGCTTCTCGGTCATGTTCCAGAATCTGTCGCCTTCGGAAACGAAGTATTCAAGTCCTACCCATACGGTATGTCCAAGGTCCTTTACCATATAGGGAGACCAGTTGTTGTATATCTGAAAACGTCCCATTTTTACGCGCCTGTCCTGAACGTACACCCAGCAGTCGGGGACTATATTTCCCACAGTCTTCATATTTGTCTTGTTCTTGAGCTTGAGCCTGGGGACAAGGACGCCGAGCGTCATATAGTCTCTGTAGGGAAGACCTGCTGCGATACGTGCCGGCTCCTCGGGAACGTCGTTCATGCCTGCAACAAGATCCTTGACCGGCATAGAGGAGATAACGCAGTCGCCTTTCAGCTCAGTCTCCTTACCGTCCTTGATGTAGGTAACTCCTGTGAGGACGTTGTCGGAGTTCTTATGGAGCTTCTTTACGGCAGCCTCCATGATGATACTGCCGCCCAGCTTTTTCACTTCGTCAGCTGTGACCTCCCAGAGCTGTCCGGGGCCAAGCTTCGGGTACTTGAACTCCTCGATAAGCGAGGTGTTCACCTTGCGGTTCTTGACCCTGAACACCTTGCCGAAGAAGTCCTTGATTATGCCGACTATAGAGAGCCCCTTTGTACGCTGAGCTCCCCATGAAGCGTCGATCTCGCTGGGGTGTCTGCCCCATAGGTTTTCGGTGTAGTACTCGAAGAACATGGAGTAGAGTTCCTTGCCGAAGCAGTTGATATAAAAATTCTCAAGATTGTTCTCGGGGCGCTTGTGAAGAGCGGCGCCCAGATAACTGAAGCCCACCTTTGCAGTGGTGAGCAGGCCGAAATTCTTGATGGTTTCCGGTTTTAATGAAATAGGATAGTCGTAGAACTTGTTATTGAAGAGGATACGTGAGACTCTGCGCCTTTTGAGCATTACGCGGTTTTCCTTCTGAGGGTCGGGGCCTCCTTTTTCCACGTTCACATGCCTTTTGAGGTACTTGTCGTCAGATGATGGAGATCCCTGCAACGGGAGCATATCGCTCCACCACTGATTTACCTCTGGTATCTTTGAGAAGAAGCGGTGACCGCCCATATCCATGCGGTTTCCTTTATAATTAACGGTTTTTGAGATACCGCCTATAGCGTTTGTTTCCTCGAGAACGGTAACGTCATATTCGCCCGAGCCGTCCTTAAGAAGCTCATAAGCGGCAGTGAGTCCCGCAGGTCCTGCGCCTATTATTATGACTTTTTTCATATTGGATAGTCCTTTCCATTTTTACACGACGGATGTGAATATTTCTGCTTTGTAAAAAAGAGCATAAATAATCAATTATAAAATATATTATACCATATTTCAAATAAGTAATCAAGAACAACGGGGATAAAAACATTAGTGCATATCCGACAAATGAGCGCAGCGCTAATTGTGCAGGTATACAAAGTTGAAAAATATTTTTTCAATATTCAACGGTTTTGCATTGAATCCGTCCTTATTTCAGCCCTTTTATAGAAAGGCTTATCATCTGTTAGCCTGTATGGAAGACTGTTCTATCAGCTGAAAAAGCGTTCCTCATTTTATATGCGCCCGATCACTGTTAATGCATAATAAAGGCGCACCGTGAAGTGCGCCTTGCTATCAAACTGTTTGCAGGTGACGATGTCCCGTATGATTTATTTTTCCGTGCAGAACTCGACTTTTTCACCGTTTAGGATCATATTTGTAGTTCTTACAGCGCACATCTTTCCGCACATAGAGCAGGTATGCCTGTCTGCGGGAGGAGTGCTCTCGAAGTAAGCCCTTGCCTTTTCGCTGTCAACGGCTATCTCGAACATCTTCTCCCAGTCAACGTTGTGACGTGCTTCCGCCATAGCGTTGTCGGGGTCAGCAGCATGGGGGATACCCTTTGCGATATCGGCAGCATGAGCAGCTATACGGCTTGCGATGATACCATCCTTGACGTCGTTTGCGTCGGGAAGACGGAGGTGCTCAGCAGGTGTAACATAGCAGAGGAAATCCGCACCGCTTGCAGCAGCGATAGCTCCGCCGATAGCAGATGTGATATGGTCATACCCCGGAAAGATATCGGTTACAAGAGGTCCGAGAACATAGAACGGAGCATTATGGCAGATGCGCTTCTGCAATTTCATATTAGCGGCTATTTCGTTCATTGCCATATGTCCGGGTCCCTCCACCATTACCTGTACGTCCTTTGCCCAGGCTCTTTCAGTAAGGGCACCAAGCTCTATGAGTTCGGCTATCTGTCCTCCGTCGGTAGCGTCGTCGATACAGCCGGGTCTGAGAGCGTCGCCGAGGGATATGGTACAGTCGTATTCACGGAGTATATCCAGTACCTCGTCATAATGCTCGTAGAACGGGTTTTCATTGCCTGTCATCATCATCCATGCAAAGAGCAGTGAGCCGCCTCTTGAAACGATGTTCATTTTGCGCTTGTCTCTGCGGAAAGCCTCAACTGCGCGGCGGTTTATGCCTGCATGTATTGTCATGAAATCAACGCCTTCCTCAGCATGAGCGCGTACTACACGGAGAAAGTCCTCAGCTGTTATTTCGAGGAGATCCTTTTCAAGGTAGCCGATAGCGTCATACATCGGAACTGTACCTATCATAGCAGGAGACTTTTCGATGAGAGCCTTTCTGAAAGTATTGGTCTTTCCGTAGTTAGAGAGGTCCATGATGGCCTCAGTCCCGAATTTGAGGGCAGTATCCACCTTCTGCATCTCTATGTCGTAGTTCTTTGCGTCGCCCGAGATACCGAGATTGACATTTATCTTTGTGCGCATTCTTGTGCCGATACCCTCGGGAGATATGGACTTATGATTGATATTGCAGGGAATGCAGACCTCTCCCTTTGCAACGAGTCCGCGGAGCTCCTCTGCGCTGATATATTCCTTTTTGGCAACTGCTTCCATTTCGGGAGTGATTATCCCTTTCCTTGCAGCTTCCATCTGTGTATAATAGTTTTTCATTTATATTTCCTCCGGTAACTGGTGTTTCTCAGTTTATGCTATACTTTTTGCGTTCCTTGAAAAGAGCTTTTTTGCAATAACGCAGAGTACGATTGTAGCTGCCATGTCGGGCAGAGTGTTTCCTACGGGGATATCCTTTGTCATAAGGAACCTGTAAAGCACGAAACCAATGACCCATACGGCACAGCTGATAATATCGAAGCTCTTATCCGAGCTGTCCTTTCTGAGTATGAAATAGTCTGCTATCTGAACAGCTATCATAGGTGCGAATACCGAGCCTATAAGATAAAGGAAGTTGGTTATATCGTCCATCGGAAAGATAACAGCTCCCGCTGTGCCTATCACCGCAGCAGCCACAGCCACCCACTTGCCCTTCAGTCCTGAGAATATGGATTCTCCGGATATTCCCGCAGAATAAGCGTCGAGGAAGGTAGTCGTCACTGTTGAGAATACAACGATAAGAAGCCCCGCGATACCGAGACCAGCCTTTACCATTATCTGAGCGATATCGGATTCGGCGGTGAATATTGCGGCTCCCATGCCTATAGCGTACATCCAGCAGCTGATAATGCCGTATACCACAGCGCTTACAGCTGTTGCAGCTGTGGGTTTTTCAGCCTCTCTTGTGTAGTCGCTGATAAGCGGCAGCCAGGAAAGGGGCATTGCAACGGAGAGCTCAACAGCAGCGCCGAAGCTCATGCTCTCCTCGGATACGGGCAATTCGCTGCCGTCGAAGAATATGACCTTGCAGAGTATTATGGTAAGCACGAAAAGTGCACCCATAGCCACAGTATTTATCCTGCCGAGGTTCTTGATGCCAATGAGTATCCAGAGTACGATCAGTCCTCCGATAACGAGACACCATATCCATTTTCCTGCATCGAATACGCCGTTTGCTGCAAGGGCTCCGTCGTATATCATTATAGCAGTCCAGCCCACAAGCTGAAGTACATTTAGTACCGAGAAAAAGATACCGCCCTTGCTGCCGAAGCTCATTTTTACTGTCTCCATTGCGCTTTTACGGGCTTTTCCGCCGATAAGTCCCGCAAGGAAGAGCATGGTACAGCCTATGATATGACCGGTTATAACTGCAAGAAGGCCCTTGCCGAAGCCGAGGGGAGCAAAATAAGTTCCCGTGATGATCTCGGCAATTGAAACTCCGGCACCGAACCATATAAGTCCGTTTTCGTATATTGAAGTGCGTTTCTGTTCCACAGTTATGCCTCCTTTGCAAATTCGCCGGTTAGAGCGAAAGCATGGGCCATAGGACCGCTGCCGCTGCCGAGATCAAGCATAGCCGCAAGAGCTCCGGATATATAGTCCTTTGCGCGTTTAACAGACTGTTCAAGGGTGAAGCCCTTTGCAAGATTTGAAGCGATGGCGCTTGAAAGCGTACAGCCTGTACCGTGAGTATTCGGATTGTCGATACGTCTGCCGTTGAACCATGTGCAGCTGTCATTGTTCCACAGGAGGTCGTTTGCGTCGTTGAGACTGTGACCGCCCTTGCAGAGAACAGCGCAGCCGTACTTCCTGCCGATTATCTCTGCTGCGCTTATCATGTCGTCCTTTGAAGCTATCTTCATATCCGCAAGTATCTCAGCCTCGGGGATATTGGGAGTAACTACGGCAGCAAGCGGAAGAAGCTCGGATCTGAGAGTTTCGACTGCCTCTTCGGCGATAAGTCTTGCACCGCTGGTTGCTACCATAACGGGATCGACAACGATATTGTCAGCTTTGTACTGCTTCAGCTTTTCCGCGATGGTACGGATAAGCATTTCGGAGGAGACCATGCCCGTCTTGACAGCGTCGGGACGAATGTCTCCGAACACAGCGTCAAGCTGCATAGCCAGAAATTCAGGCGATACCTCCATTATACCTGTCACGCCGGTCGTGTTCTGCGCGGTGAGTGCTGTTACTGCGCTCATAGCGTAAACACCATTCATGGTCATTGTTTTAATGTCCGCCTGAATGCCGGCGCCTCCGCAGGAGTCGCTTCCTGCGATCGTTAATGCTGTTTTCATTTTCATTTCTCCTTTACGGTGTATTCGGGCTCGTGCCCCAGCATTAATTTTGTATAGCGAGACAAAGTGGTGCCCCCGGTCTCCCGCTTTTTCAAAGAAGAGCTCTGCAAGTTGAGAATTGAGAGTTATAGTTAATTCGGATCAATACCCGTTAAGGGAATAAATTGACTCTCAGCTTTTTCCGGCTTATGCACGAAAAACAAAAAGGCGCGCCTCCGCAAAGAGACACACCTACATTGCATAAGTATTTCCCTACGTTGGCATTATCCAAATCAGGTAAGGTCGGAGTTTGAAACTCCCTCTCAGCCTGTCACACAAGCTCCCTTTTTCATATCTATTATACCACTTCTGAGTCAAATGTCAAGGAGTGAAATTGTTTACAAAATGTACTTGAAGTTCACAGGCTGTTTTGGTAAAATTATTATAAGATGACGCGCTGCGAGGCGATGCATTTTAACCCGAAAAAACAGGAGGTTTTAACTATGGACAAGAAAGCAATGTACAGAATAAGCTATGGACTTTTCGTCGTTACCGCCGGTAGTGACGGCAGGGATAACGGCTGTATCACTAATACTCTCGCACAGGTGACCTCGTCGCCCAATAAGGTCAGCCTTACTGTTGCGAAAAGCAACTACACCCACGACCTGATAATGGCTACCGGAAGGTTTACAGCCTCAGTTATCAGCACAGACGCGGATTTCTCATTATTCAAGCATTTCGGCTTTCAGTCGGGAAGAGACGTGGACAAGTTTGCGGACTTCAGGGAATGCAGGCGTGCCGGAAATGGCTGCCTTATAGTCACAAAGGGCACAAACGCATATATTTCGGGTTCTGTATGGCACAGCATAGACCTTGGCACCCACACTATGTTCATTGCTGAGGTCACGGATATGGAGGTCCTCAGCGACAAGCCTTCCGCAACATATGAATACTATCAGAGCAACATCAAGCCAAAGCCTGAGGCTGTGGGAACAACTTCCGACGGACAGACCATATGGAGATGTGTTATCTGCGGCTATGAATACGTAGGCGAGGAGGTGCCCGATGACTTCGTCTGTCCGGTATGCAAGCACGGAAAGGCTGATTTTGAAAAAGTAACCGGAAGTCACGACGCCGTTCCGGTTAGAAAGACAGAGAGCGGGGAGACAGTGTGGAGATGTACGGTCTGCGGCTACGAATATGTGGGAAACGAAGTCCCGGCGGATTATATCTGTCCTGTCTGCGGGGTGGGAGCAGATATGTTCGAGAAACAATAGTCTGAACAGAGAAACGGATGATATACAGGGGGATAATATATGATAGTTTATTTTTCGGCTACGGGAAACAGTAAATATGCGGCGGAGCGTATAGCCTCCGCTCTCAATGAAAAGGCAGTTTCCATCGAGGAGAAGCGCTACGACATTACCCTTGAGGACGGCGAATGTTTTGGTATCGTCACACCTACCCACTGGTGGGCTCTGCCTGTACCTATGCGGGAGTTCCTGCATAAGCTGAGACTTCACAGGCACGGGAAGCATTATGTTTTCATAGCCTCCACCTACGGTACAACTGTAGGGTGCAGCGGTGAAGAGGCGAGACATCTGCTGAAAGACAACGGCATACGCCTGAGTGCGGTATACAGCATAAAAATGCCAGATAACTGGACAGTTACCTTCGACCTGAGCGACAAGGCAAAGGTGGCCCGTCAGAACGAAGCTGCTGAAAAGAACATAAACAAGGTCATCGCAAAGATACTTGACAGGAAAAAGGGCTGCTTTCTCACTATGAGGACTCCCTATGCTTTTCATAAGTACACGGACAAGGTCTTTGCAAAGGTGAGAATGACGAAGAATTTACAGGTAGAGGACGGCTGCAGCGGCTGTGGCCTGTGCGCTGCGAAGTGTCCTGTGAAAGCCATAGAGATGCGTGACGGCAAGCCGGTATGGGTCAAGGAGCGCTGCGCTCTGTGTTTCCGCTGTCTGCATCATTGCCCTGAGTTCGCTATACAGTTCTGGAACGGCGCTACGAAAAAGCACGGGCAGTACACAAATCCGAATGTCAGAATATAAGGAGCTGAAACACAACTTATAATGGACAACACTAATGGCAGATATAAAATTTTCAACCGTGATATGATGAAATGTCTCGCTGTTTTCATCATGTTCTGGGGACATCTTGTGAGCTGGGCTGTACAGTATAAATACGGCGAAATCGAAGCGGTTTATTCTTTGCCTATGTGGCTTTATATCATAATATACACATCCCTTTTCTGTCCGCCTGTCATGTTTTTCTTTATAGCTGACGGCTATAAGTATACACATGACAGAAAAAAATATGCAAAGCGGCTTTTGCTCTTTGCATGCATAACACAACCATTTGACTGGCTTTGCTGTCACAATTTCAGCGGATGGTGGCACACCAATGTTATTTTTACGCTGTTTTTCGGACTGCTTGCTGTCATGGCGTGGGAGAGCGGATATAAGCTGTGGCAGAGGATAGGGCTTGTCGTGCTGTGTGACGGTGCTACGGTGCTTATTATGTCAGACTGGCTGGTCTTCGGAGTGCTTTTTATATTGTTCATTCATGTTTTCCGTGATAAGCCGAAGAAAAGGTGTATTGCATATATGATACTAACGGCTGCACATTTTCTTCCAAATCTGTTCGGACTTGGCAAAATTCCGACTGACAGGCTTATCATTCAGATCGTTGTTATGATGCTCATGTTCATGCTCGCTTACCTGTGTATGACATTGCTCTACAATGGCAGAAAGGGTAAACACCCGACAGCTGCAAAGTGGTTTTTCTATATCTTTTATCCTGCACATTACCTGATAATATGGTTCGCAGCAATTCTTATCAGCCGTTAAGGGGCAAATATATAAAAAGGCACTCATATGTGTGATACGCATAGAGAAATATATGTGAGAATTTATTGAAGAAAACCCTTTTGAAAAAGGGTTCTTCCTCAAACTCCTTTCCTAAAACTTCCAGCTTAAATTTTTCCCAACAGGACGCCCAAATGAAACAAACGCCCTCTGTAAGATATACAGAGGGCGTCCTGTTTGGAAAAATTTGGGTTAAAAGTCTTTGGAAGGGAGTACGGGGTACTCCCTGTAGTACAGGGAGATGTCCAAAGGACAGAGGGTCGCGCCTCCGTCAGAGGGAACCTTTCTTCAGAAAGGTTTCCACCGGTAAGTCCCATATATACTTCTTTGCGGGTACCGCACATATGAGTGCCTTTTTGATAGTATCAGTATATGGCGGTTTGAATATCATCATTTTGAGATAATAAGCTTCCTGAGTCCTATCATATCAAATACGTCTGCTGTTCCGTCGCCGTTTATATCGGCATTTTTCGGAGCGGCAAGCTTTTCGTTCTTCAGCAGATAACGCTGGTAGTGTACAAGGTCGGCAACATCGGTACTTCCGTCATTGTTCACGTCACCGATGAGGACGCCTCCGTCTGTTGTTCCGTATACTGCTATCTCTGCCACGTTGCAGAGATAAACGCTGTCATTGTTCAGCGGACTTGCAGGAGCTCCGGTGGGGACCTCATAACGGACATAACGGGCTTGCAGGTTTTCAAATTCCTGTGTGAAGTTCATTTTGTATGCCGGCTTGGTCTCAACTGTGTAAACCTTTGTCCAGTCAGCGCCGTCAAGTGATACGCTGAAATATCCGTCTATCATACGGGCTTCGTAGCTCTCTCTCGGACAGTAGGCGATATTCCCTATTGTGCAGGGCTTTCCGAGGTCAATGGTCACATAACCGCCCTCAAGTCCGTCAAAATATGTGCTCATATCGCCGTCGTAAGCCTTTTCGCAGGTAGTTGAGGCTGTGTCCTTCCACGAGCCGCTGCCTGTGACTCCTGCGGGAACGAGCTTGCTGTATCTTGACTGCGGGGACTGGCCGTGAGGAGTTCCGAACAGTGCTAATTCGGCAATATTCGCGCAGTAGTCGCTGTCGCTGTTGTATTCGTTCTTCGGTGCGCCTGTAGGTACCTCATATCTCACGTAACGGGCTGTTGTGTCTCCGGACAGTGCAGTGACGTAGTGCATTCCCGAAGTGGGCTTGCCTTTTACGGTATAGAGAGTTGTCCAGCTTACACCGTCTGCCGATGCCTTGAACATGCCGTCAGTCATGCGGTACTCATAGCCTGCGCGGGGGGCATATCCGATAGCGGACAGGTCGTAGAGACTGCCCAGGTCTGCCTGAACCCAGCCGTCGGAAACGCCGTCGAAGAATGTGGAGACATTTCCGTCAAAGGCTTTGGTATAGTTTGTGGATGTATCGCTCTTCCATGAATCGGAGCCGCTGAGCATGCCCGATGTTACGTTTATCTTGTCTGTAAGAGCTCCGCCGCCCTTTACGCCGTCAATTATGAATGTGGTGACTGACTGTTTTGCAAGTGTTGCCGAAAGTGCTCCGCCCGATACGTTTATCCTGCCGATATCCTTCCAGCTCTCGGAGTTGCTGGTGCGTACAGCCTGCGCGGAGGAGCCGGCGCTGTCAAAGCCCGAAAGATCGAATACCATTTCCTTGTCGGAGGATCCGTCATTGGTGGCTACGATAACAAGCCTGCTGTTATCGGTATCGATTGCTGCCATGCAGTTGCCGCCGCACTTGAGCATTGTCATTCCGGGACGGATATAGCGTGAGAACTGTCCCATTGCGTAGTACTTCTTCGTGAGGATTATCCTGTTGTTGTCATGGTCAGCAACGGCAAGTCCCCAGTAGCCGCCCTGAGTGTTTACCATGCCCTTGTCCTTGTTGCCGTTCATTCCAACGGAGGAGATGTGGTTGTCGATGACCTGCCACAGTATCCACGCGGAGGAGTTGAGCTCGTTGCAGTCGAGGGTGATACGGTCTGCAAGCCATAGTGCAGCGCCCATTTCACCTGCGTTGGTACCTGCTGTGGAGCCGCCGTCCACCTCGCTCATCCAAAGGTTCCTGTTTGCCTTTATGGCTGTGTTTTTCAGCTCTGCACGCTGGCTTCCGCCGTATGTATGGGTATCTATTCGGCCGATGAGAGCTTTTGTGGTATCGGACATTTTGTTCCAGGAGCTTATTGCAGTATCTATTACGGATTCATCGCAGGCGCTGATGATTATATCGTTCAGGCCCCGCTTTTTAAGAGACTTTGAAAGCTCCTGGTATATCTTGTCCATAGAGCTGCCCTGATCGAAGTGACAGCCCTCCTGCTTGGCGCTGAATGCGCCCCAGTAGTTTGTATAGGGCTCGTTCATGGGAGTTATGCTCTGAACGTGTATGCCCCAGTCCTTTTCGTAGTGGGCTGTGACCTCTGCCAGATATTCCGCAAAATCGGTATACTTGTCGTCGCGGAGGTTGTTCTTGTTTGAATCTGTGGCTCCCGTGCTGCAGCCGCTGTTGGTCATGTAATATGGAGGGGAGTTGGAGAACATCTCCACTATCATATCATCACCTGCGGCTTCGATACAGCGTCTGAGAACGTTGCGCTGATTTGCGTCTGCGCTCCAGTCATAGGTAACTGTGCCGTTGCTGTACTTGGTATAGCCGGGCATATTTGAGTCGGTCCTTGTTATGTGAGTGTGGGACGGGTCATCGCCGCCGCCTATGTTGAAGCGGGCGATGTTCAGCCCGAGCCCCTCGGAACTGAAAAAGGTGTCCGCTGCCTGCTGTGCAAGGGTGTCGGAGTAGCCTACGCGGTTTGCCCACCAGCAGAGTGAGGTGCCCCAGCCCTCAAATTTTCCGCCGTTGATATCGTATGTATCATATGGCGATATGCTTACGACTGTGGCGGCATACGCATTGTCTGCGGGAAGCTCCGCAGTCAGGGCCGACAGCATGCATACGGAGACTGCTGCCGATATTATCCGCTTTATAAGTTCCATTTTCGATTCTCCTTCCGGATAATTTGCTGTGCAAATATATATTACTAACATTATAGCGCATTTTTTTTGCGTTGTAAACATAAAAAATGATGATTTTGATGAAATTATGACGTGTTTTTTGCTTTGTAATTAAAAAAAGAGCTTTTTAGTTGCGCTGCTTGCTATTTAACGGCAAATGTGCTATAATTTAAAAACACGTTATGAAATATGCATTACCGGCTTTATTCGGAAAGGAAAAATATGAGTGCTTACGTTGAATTTAAAAATGTAAAGAAGACATATAAGACGGGCGAGGTGGAGATACACGCCCTTAATGACGTAAACTTTGAGATAAACAAGGGGGAGTTCTGTGTTATCGTGGGAGCCTCGGGTGCGGGAAAGACCACTATCCTGAATATCCTCGGCGGTATGGATACTCTTTCCGGTGGAAGCGTCTTCCTCGACGGTACGGAGATATCCGCTCTGAGCAAGAGAAAGCTGACCGCCTACAGGCGCTACGATGTGGGCTTTGTGTTCCAGTTCTACAACCTTGTGCAGAACCTTACGGCTCTTGAAAATGTTGAGCTTGCAGCTCAGATATGCCGCAACCCCCTTGACGCTGAAACTGTGCTTTCACAGGTCGGGCTTTCAGACCGCATCAGGAATTTCCCCGCGCAGCTCTCGGGCGGCGAGCAGCAGCGCGTGGCTATCGCACGAGCTCTTGCAAAGAATCCCAAGCTCCTCCTCTGTGACGAGCCTACCGGAGCTCTTGATTATACCACAGGCAAGGCTGTGCTGAAGCTTTTGCAGGACACCTGCCGCAAAAACGGAATGACAGTAGTGGTAATAACCCACAATCAGGCTATAACTCCCATGGCTGACCGCATCATTACTGTGAAGAGCGGTACAGTGTCTGGGGTGCGCATGAACGAAAACATCGTCGATATCGAAGATATAGAGTGGTGACGGTATGGGTTCGGCAGTAAGAAAGACCGCGCTTCGCGAGATACGCGGCACATTCGGACGTTTTTTTGCCATAATGGCTATTATAGCCCTCGGTGTTGGCTTCTTCACGGGAGTAAGGATAACAACTCCTGCTATGGTCGATACAGTGAACAGATTCCTGCAGGATAATCAGTTCTACGACTACAGGCTCCTTTCCGCCATAGGCTGGAACGAGGAGGATATAGAGGACTTCCGCGGTCAGAGCGGTGTGCGCTTTGCGGAGGGAGCCTATACTATGGATTTTCTCACGGCAGGTGAGAGCGAGTATGTGGTAAGGGCTCATTCCATTACCGATAATATCAACGGTCTGAGGCTCACCGAGGGACGTATGCCCGAGAACGACAGCGAGTGTCTTGTTGAGTCGGGGAAATTCGGTATCGGCTTCAAGCTCACGGTTGCAGGCAGCAATCCCGAAAGCACAAGGAAAAGATTCAGGCATGAGACCTTTACTGTGGTAGGAATGGTGGATTCCTCCATGTATATCAACTTTGAGCGCGGAAGCTCCTCTGTTGGGAACGGCGAGATAAGAGCCTTTGTATATCTCCCCAAGGAAGCTTTCGATATTGAGGTATACACTGAAGCGTATGTGCGGTTTGACCAGGATTTCACCATTTATTCCGACGAGTACGACAGCTATATGGACGGCAGGGAGCAGCAGTGGGGAAAAATTGCGCAGGCTCGTGCTGATATCAGGTTCGATAAGCTTTACGGTGAGGCTGAGGAAAAGCTGAAAGACGGCAGAGATGAACTTGAGAGCAAGCGTGCGGAGGGGCAGCAGAAGCTTGATGATGCAAAACTGGAACTGGACAGCGGAAAGGCTCAGCTTGACGAGCAGCTTGCGCAGTTACAGCAGATAAAGGATATGCTTCCTGATCAGTATGACGCGGGAATGGAACAGTATAATGCGGCTTATGCCGATTATGAAACGGGCGTATCGGAGTATGAGAGCTCCGTTGCCGATTTTGAGAAGCAGATAAAGGACGCGGAGGCGGAGCTGGAAAAGGGCGAAAGCGATCTTGCTGCACAGAAAAAGCCTGATACCTATGTTCTCGGCAGAAATACAAATATCGGCTATGCCTGTTTTGAGAGCGACTCGGATATAGTTGCACAGGTAGCAAGAGTATTTCCTGTGTTCTTCATACTTGTTGCGGCACTGGTATGCATGACCACCATGAGTCGCATGGTTGAGGAGCAGCGTACGCAGATAGGCGTTCTCAAGGCACTCGGCTACTCCGAGGGGACTGTTATGGGCAAATACATCTTCTACTCCGGCACAGCGGCTATGATAGGCTGTATCCTCGGCTACGGAGCAGGTACATACCTCTTTCCGAAGATAATCTGGAAGACTTATACACTCATGTACCTGAAGCTTCCGATGCATTACCTGTTTGATATAAAGCTTGCTCTCATCGCTTTGGCGGTATCACTGGTTTGCTCTGTTGGAGTGACGCTGTTCAGTTGCAGAATGGAGCTTTCCGAAACTGCGGCAGGACTTATGAGGCCAAAGGCTCCTAAGCCGGGCAAGCGTGTATTCCTCGAATATGTGGGATTCATATGGAAAAGGCTCAGATTTCTCAAAAAGGTGTCCATTCGCAATATATTCCGCTACAAAAAGCGCCTGTTCATGATGATACTCGGTATCGGCGGCTGTATGGCTCTGCTGCTTACGGGATTCGGACTGAAGGACTCGATAGCAGGCTTTGCGGATACTCAGTACGGCGAGATACAGATGGCTGATGCCTCGGCTGTACTCAGGGAAACGGAAAGCACTATCCCTGATGAACTGAAAAAAACTTTCGATGAAAATACAGAGGACTATACACTCCTGTACAGCGGTTCATGGGATCTGCTCTACGGAAAAAAGGTCAAGAGCGTAACTCTGAATGCTGCCGACAGCTTCGAGAATATGGACAGATACTTCATACTCAGGGATATGAGGGGGAAAACGCTGGACTATCCCTCTAAGGGAGAGGCTGTCGTGAGCCACAGCATCGCCGAGCGCTACGGGATCAGAAAGGGCTCGGTGATGAAGCTCAGGGACGAGAACATGCGTGAGCTTAATGTAAAGGTAACGGGAGTTTTCGAGAATCATGTATATAATGTGGTATTCATCGGAAGGGATACCATGACGGAGCAGCTTGGTGAAGAAGTGCCGCTGAACAGTGCTTTCCTCAATTTCAATGAGGATGCCGACAAGAACAAGGCTACGGCGGCGGTTTCGCAGAACAGCTATGTCATGCAGATACTGACATTTGACATACTCAAGGACAGACTCAGCAAAATGATGGGAAGTCTTGATTATATAGTTCTTATAGTTATTGTCTGCGCCGCAGGACTTGCATTCATAGTGCTTTACAACCTGACCAACATCAATATCACCGAGCGTGTGCGTGAGATCGCAACGATCAAGGTGCTCGGCTTTTTCAGGCGTGAGACCTCGGCGTATGTGCTCCGTGAGAATATAGCCCTTACGGCTATGGGGGCGGCTGTTGGTATCGGGCTCGGCATCGTGCTGCACAGATTCGTGATGGCTCAGATCAAGGTGGATCTTGTGGATTTCAGCGTGAAGATACTGCCTGAAAGCTACGTCTACAGCGTTATTCTCACGTTCCTGTTCACCTTTGCTGTGGACCTCTTCATGGAGCTGAAATTGGAGCGTATAAACATGGCGGAATCACTTAAATCTATTGAATAACTTAAATGATAATTGAAATTTGCTCTCCCTTCAATCAGGGGAGGACATTTTTGTGCAATTCACCAAATACTGGGAAAAAGTCTGCCTATCATATTGACTTTTTGTGCTTTGTATGATATAATAATAACGAACCAATATAAGATAAAAGAGGTTCAGGGGAAATGTATCGAGGTAATCGATAAGGAGAAAAATGAATGAATTACAAGATCAGAAAAGGCGTACTAAAACGGTACAAAGAAGAGAAAGACGTCACCGAGATCTTTGTTCCCGATAATGTAGGCATTATCGGCGAAGGAGCGTTCAGCGGCTGTACTAATCTTGTGAGGATCCTTTTACCCGATACCGTTCAGTTGATATCTGATACGGCATTCACAGGCTGTGAGAATCTGAAAAGCATAGCTCTTCCCGAAGGCACTTTAAGGTTGGGCTGGTATGCGTTCAGAGGCTGTCATAACCTGAGCGATCTGACTATCCCGTCAACTCTGAAGGAGATAGGCAGACATGCCTTTGCAGGCTGTGACCGTCTTGTGTCGGTCAAGGTGCTCCATGAAGGCAGGATCTACAAGTTTGTGCTCGGTTCCGAGCTCGATGACGAAAGGTGGCAGGAAATAAGGCATTCTCTCCACCAGCTTGACAAAGCCATTGCGGTTTGACAATCCCACACCCCCGTCCGTAATAATGGGCGGGGTGTTTTTTTGTCATCATGAATATAAAACAGAAACGCCCGCGCAGCTGCACGGGCGTTAGATTTACTTATTCTGTTCGTATTTTGGCATTAGCATCAGCTTGTGGAGATTTGCTCTGTGGAGACGGTCAATCTTCTCCTTTATCTCAGGTACGGAGCTGAGATCGTCCTCGCCCCGTATGTACTTGTCAAGCATTGCATAGGTAAAGCCGAGGTTCTCTTCGTCGGTCTTGCCGCAGAGTCCGTCTATGGGTACCTTGTGAACGAGCTCTCCGGGAAGTCCGAGTACCTCGCCTACCTGTAACACCTCTGTTACGGTAAGATCGGAAAGCGGGGAAAAATCGCCTGCTGCGTCGCCGTATTTCGTGGAATAGCCTACCCAGTCCTCGGAAAGATTGCAGGTGTTCACTACTCGGCCGTTGTTGCAGGCTGCTATTGCATAGAGAGTGGTCATCCTTATACGTGCGGGAGTGTTGACGATAGCCTGATTTGAGGGCTCAACGTGCTTCCTGAGCTCACCCATGAATGCCTTTACAGTTTCGCCTATATTCACGGTGTAGCTCCTGATACCAAGTGTATCAACGAGCAGGTGGCTGTAGGATATGTCTGCCTGTTCGCCCTGAGGCATGAGAACTCCTATAACTCTGTCTTTGCCGAGGGCTTTTACGCATACAGCTGCGGCTACGGAGCTGTCCTTTCCGCCTGATATACCAATAACTGCGTTAGTCGTCGGACTTGCAGTCTTTTCAAATAGCTCGCGTACCCAGCTGACAACTTCCTCTGTCACTTTTTCTGCATTGAAATTATAGCTCATAATTTTTACCTCCGCTCATAATTTATGGTTTAGCGGCGCTCAGCGCCGTTAACAGCGGCTTATTCAGCCATTGCGCTTTTTATTGCAGCAAGGAGCTCGTCATAGGTCTCAAATGCGGGGAGCTCGGGGTGATCCTTCTTGATCTGCTCTGTGCTGCGGAAAAGGAAGCCTGCCTTGCTTGCCTCTATCATGGCAAGGTCGTTATAGCTGTCGCCGCTTGCGATAGTATCGTAGCCTATGGACTGGAGAGCCTTTACTGTTGTGAGCTTTGACTTCTCGCAGCGCATCCTGAAGCCTGTTATCTCGCCGTTACCGGCAACCTCAAGGGTATTGCAGAAGATAGTGGGCCAGCCCAGTTTCTTCATGAGAGGTGCTGCGAACTGAGTGAATGTGTCGCTTATGATTATTACCTGACCAAGCTCGCGGAGCGCGTCAAGAAACTCCCTTGCACCTTCCATTGGCTCAATCTTTGCGATAGTATCCTGTATCTCTTTAAGTCCGAGACCGTGCTCCTTAAGAACGCCGAGACGCCATTTCATCAGTTTGTCGTAGTCCGGCTCGTCACGTGTGGTCTTTCTGAGTTCGGGAATGCCGCTTGCTTCCGAAAAAGCTATCCATATCTCGGGAACAAGTACTCCTTCAAGGTCAAGACAGGTTATATACATAATGAATTCCTCCGTTAAAAAATATCTTACCTTACCATTATACAACTTTTTACAGTGTTTGTAAAGAAAAAAATCACCATAGACCTGCATTGGCTGATGCCTGCATTGCCGCGCTGTTTTGTCAGGTAAACAAAAAAGCCCCGAAGCATTGCTTCGGGGCGGTAGCAGTGTCAGTATAGAAGAAGTGTGTTGATTATTCCCTGATAGAGATAGCCTGTCTGACTTGCGAAGTCAAACCCGAAATCCGCAGGATTCTGAAGCTGCATTACTATTATGTACGAGCCGTTCTGACCGTATTCGCTGTAGTCAGTGTATTTTATTTTTTCGCTTGTGCGGTCCGCAACGTTTCTAAGGCAGCCTGTGATATACAGGAAGTCACCGCGCCCTGTCTCGGCGGTTCCCGTTTTTGCGAAGAATTCGTAGTTTCCGGGTATGTAAAGTCCGAGATTATTTGCTACTCCTCTCATGCATTCAAGGAGATTCTGACGGTTTTCCTCAGGTATGCTCGCTATGACCTCATATGGAGCTGTACCCTTGGCACATTCCCTTGACGGGTCTGTTGTGTCTACAAGCTGCTGTACCACAAATGGCTTCACCATGTCGCCGAATATTGCTTCTCTGCCGAGAGCGGCAAGATATATCGGGCAGGTCTTTACATATGACTGTCCGAATGCGCTCCTGCGCAGGTCATCGAGGCAGTGTATCTCGATATTGTTCTCGATAGGACCAAAATCACAGCTTATGGGATCGCAGAAGTGGAAAAGCGAGTTCAGCTCAGAAAGCACCTTATCGGCGCCGAGCTGGTCAAAGGTCTTTGCAAAGTAAATATTGCTTGAATTGACAAAGGCTGAATACAGTGTCCTTTCGGGGACGGGATAGCCGCCGATGTCGTGGTCCCAGTTGACTATGGTCGCTCCGCTGTCGTTCCATTCTCCGTCATCGTAGAGACAGGTTATGCCGTTTTTGTCGGCTATGACCTCGGACATTATCTTGAAGCATGAACCGGGGGAGGCGTTGATGAAAGCCTTGTTTTCAAGTGCTCCAGACCACAGTCCGTTCCTGTATTCCTCGTCGGAGCAGTAAAGCTCGGGGTCATAGTTCGGGTAGGATACCTCCGCAAGTATGGAGCCGTCCGTCCTAAGGACAACTATTGAGCCTGACATGCCCATATTTGCCATATAGCTGCACAGAGCTGTCTGTACGTCGGAATTGATAGTAAGCCTTACGGAATTGCCCACCTCATGGTCTGCGCTGACACGGGTAGGATTAGACTTTTTCAGCAGCTCCTCAAGCGAACTGTCGAAGCCGTTTGAGGCTTCACTGATTATATTGCCGAAGGAATATGCGCAGTTTTCCCCGTAAAGGCGCTGATCGGCGTCGGGATCCGCGTATGTTCCGTATGTAACGAGATTAAGGTTTGTGTCGTAGATATTTCCCCTGTATACCAGAGCTGTTGTCGTGGTAGTTGTTGTCGTCTCAGTCGTTGTGACAGTGGTCCCGTTAATAGGGTCAGAGTTGCGGTGGACTTCAAACTGCCCTACCTCCGCAGAACAGGACGGAAACGACATTGCCGCAGCGGCTGCACCCAGCAGCACCATAAGCCTTGTTCCCCTGAAAATCATTTTGATTACCGTCCTCAGTAATATTTGCATTTTCGCACCTTGACAGATGCGGGAAAGTCATACTATAATTATACATTTTTTTACAAGATACGTCAATATGTTTCAAAAAAATAATATGGCAAAACTGCGTATTTATGTTGGTTATCTGTACTTTCCTTGACAAATTATACAGTCTGGACTATAATTAAAGCAATAAACTGGATGAAGGAGGAGCACTATGTCTTCAAGCAAGGAATATCTCGATTTTGTACTCGAACAGCTCTCGGAGACGGAGGAGGTCTCATACAGAGCTATGATGGGGGAGTATATCATCTATTGTCAGGGGAAGGTGGTTGGCGGTATATACGATGACCGTTTTCTTGTAAAGCCCACTGCCTCTGCAAAACGCCTGATGCCCGAAGCGCCCTGTGAGCTTCCCTATGAGGGAGCATCGGAAATGCTTCTTGTGGAGGATATCGAAAACAGGGTTTTTCTTAAAGAACTGCTGGAATCCTCTGCGGCAGAGCTGCCTGTTCCCAGAAAACGTAAGAAATGAATGTGAAAATCCCCGGGGCGGCGATATGCCGGTTCCGGGGATTTGTATATGACGTTAAGTTTATTTACCGAGCACAATGTCAAGTATCTGACGGTAAACTCCTGCCGACTGTGAGGCGAACTCAAAGCCGTGCTCAGCAGGATTCTGTATTTCCATGACTACTATATACGAGCCTGTTTCACCGTAGCTGTCGTAGTTTTCCCAGCTCTGTCCGCCGTTGTCGCTGTTATTCTTTGCGCAGCCCGTGATATAGAGAAAGTCGCCCAGCCAGCCCTCGGCCGTGCCTGTTTTGGCGTAGAAGCTGTAGCCTGCGGGGACGTATACTCCGATATCTGAGCCGACTGAACCCATTACGCTGAGAAGATTGCTCCTGCATTCGGAGGGGATTGAGGCGATAACATCGTTTGCTTTGGTGCCGCTGTCTATCTTCTTATTTGCGTCGGAGCCGTCAACAATGTCCTTCATGACAAAGGGAGTGACCATATCGCCGAAAACAGCCTCTCTGCCGAGAGCTGCAAGGAATATGGGACAGGTGAGCACCTTTGCCTGTCCGAATGCGCTCCTGCGGAGGTCATCTATGTCGCCTATCTCGATGTTATTGCTCAGGTCGCCGAAATCGCAGTGTATATCATCGGAATCGTCAGCTCCGAAGTGGAATATGTTCCTCAGGTCGCTGAGGACCGTCTCCTCGCCTATCTGCTCGAATGCCTTTGCGAAGAAGATGTTGCTGGAGTTTATAAATGCGGAACTGAGGGAACGGTTCGGTACCGGATAGCCGTTCTTGTTTGTCTTGTGGTCCCAGTTGACAATGGGGTGGTCGTTGCCGAAGTCCCATGTGCCGTCGTCGTAAAGTGAGTATATTCCGTGCTTGTCAGAAAGCACCTCGGACATTATCTTGAAGCATGAACCCGGCTCGTAGTTGCTGAACGCCTTGTTTCCCACGTCGCCCCATGCAAGGTTCTCGTCGTATTTCTGGTCGGAAATGGCGTTGGGGTCGTATGAAGGATAGTTTACCTGAGCCATTATGGAGCCGTCCGTTCTCAGTACAACAACTGCGCCCCTGAGGTTTATGCTGTCCATATAAGTGTAGATATTGTTCTGAACATCGCCGTCAATGGTGAGCTTTACTGAACGGTAGCTGTCAGCTCCTGCCGGAGTGGTCAGTATCTTGTCGAATGCAGTGTCATATCCATCGGACATGGTGGAGATTATATTTGCAAAGGATACTGCATAATCGTTGGCAAATACTCTCTTTTTGCCGTCCCCGGAATCGGAAACAAGGAGATGTCCTTTTGAATCGAAGATACTGCCCTTTCCTCCGGCCGATTCGGGGAGAGCCTCGTCAGTGGTAACTGCTTCGGTGGTAACTTCTGCTGTGGAAACGGGAGCTGTTGTGGCAGGCTCGTCTGTACCGCCCATATCAGCCTTGCCAACTGTGGAGGAGCTGCAGGAGGTGAGGGCGAAAAGAAGTGCAGCCGAAGCTGTAAGTGCCGTTATTCTGTTTGTTTTCATATTATCATTTTCCTTAGCTTAAATATTTTTTGAGTAAAACGATCATTAATATTATAGTCTAAAATGTTACTTTCGTCAACAGTTTGCGAAAAAAATACTTGACTATTTCAGTGATATGTGAGATAATTAATTGTATGTGATTTTTTATGAAAGCGAGTTTTGTTATGTTAAAGTATATTCTTACATTCCTTATTTCCATGGTGCCTATCGTTGAGCTCAGAGTTGGTATCCCATTTGGTGTCGGTATGGGCGTTAAGTGGTATCACGCTGTTCCGATATGCATGATAGGAAATATGCTGCCTGTTCCGTTTATTTTCTTCTTTGCGAGAAAGATACTGGAATGGGGCGCCGATAAGCCGGTTATAGGAAAGTTCTTCTCATGGTGCCTTGAAAAGGGTCATCACGGCGGCGAAAAGCTGAAGGAAAAAGCCGGAAAGGGAATGTTCTGGGCACTTCTCCTGTTCGTTGGTATCCCGCTTCCCGGTACAGGTGCATGGACAGGAACACTTGCGGCAAGTCTTCTTGACCTTGACTTCAAGAAAAGCATTATTGCGGTAACACTGGGTGTTGTACTTGCTGCTGCTATCATTACGGTTGCAACTCTGCTCGGATTCAGCGCATTTTCTGCAGTGAAATAATGATACGTACGGAAAACAGCGGTGATAAAGCCGCAGTTGACAAGCTGATAGTCAGCTTTGGCGGAGAGCATACATATACCGGGAAGCTGCGAAGCGCAGGCAGGCTCGTTCCTGAGGTCTCGCTGGTATCGGAGGACGGAAACGGGAATATCAGCGGTTATATCGGCTGCACATATGCAAGAGCAGGCGAGATAAACGCACTTTTCATCACCGGTGTCCACGCTGAAAAAGATGATACAAAAAAAGAGCTGATATCAGCTCTCATTGATAAGGCAAAGGAGCAGGGCAGGGACGCTTTGTTTGTCTATAACGACGGCTCGGCTGTGTACAAGGAATTCAGATTCATCAGTTCCATATGCTATGATATCATACCGCCTGACAGCATTGACGATATGGGGCTGCTGCTCTGTATCTTCGTTTCGGATAAGAGACTTGATGAAGCAGCGCGGGCGGAACTCCCCGGAGAGCTCGGAAAAAGCTTTGAAGAGCCTGTTTTCTCGCTGCATACAAGAATGACCGACGATGAAGTTGCCTTTGCCGCAATGGATACAAGAAGACGCACACGCATAATGAGCTATGTAATGGAAACGGTACTGATAATCGTATCTGTTGTGCTATTCCTGATAAAAAGGCGTTTTTTCTTTCTGTCGCCTGCAATAATCACTGCCATATACATGGCAAAGACGTTCAAAAGGCTCGGTAGGTTCAGAGAGGAACTCGACAAGCTTAAAGCAGACGGGGGAAAGCTTAAGGAAAATACACAGCTGATCTTCTATGATGAATTCCTGCTTGCCATATTTGTCGGAAACGATAAGGCACGCTGGTACAAATACAGCGAGTTCCATTATATTTATGTGAAAAAGGATTATATGTTCCTTGGTTATCCCGCAAGAGACGGAAGTCTCAACGGACTGTACGTCAAAAGCAGTGATATTCCCGATAAAGAAGCGCTTTTAAGCTTCATAAAGAAAAAATCGGGCGGAGTAAGGATAATGAAATAATGTTAAAGCCGCAGCTGTATGCTGCGGCTTTTGTTTTAAGTTCAGAGCTTTGGAAAGCACAGTGCGGTTATTTCCCATATAGCACAGGCTGAGAACAGGGCTGACAGAGTTATGCTGACTGCAGCAGCCGCTTTTTTGGCCTTTTCGGACGACTTTTGCAGGCTTTGCAGGAAAAGTCCGCAGAATAATGCTCCCGTTACAACTGTTAAAGTTATGTATCGGAAGTTCATGGTGCAGACAAAGGGATATTCTGCCGACATCTGATAGAAATTAGCTATCATTATCACATGGAAGAACACGAAAAATGCTTTCATTACCGTATTTGCGGAGGTCTTTCTGAAACATGAGGCCGTCATAAGGACTATGGCAGCTGCGGCTATTATCAGGTTGACTATGAAGAAAAACGTCATTATGGCGGAAATATTTGCTCCTATGGTGAAGCTTGTCTCGTTGATGCCTTCACTGAATACTGAGTTTTTCAGTATGGCTATGAGAGGGTTCGTTTCGTTGCTGCCTGCAAGGACGCCGTTTTCGTCAAGATAGGCCCAGTGCTGGAATATGCCCCTGAAATGCGATGCGGAGAAATCGGTTATACGGTTCATGAAGCTGATATTTCCCACGTACTGCTCGCAGTCCTTGCCAAGCTCCTGTACATATGCAATGGGAACGCCGAAGCAGAGATAGTTCCTTATCTGATACCACAGCGCAAGGGGAGCGCATACCGCTCCGAAGCATACGTACTGCACCGCAAGTTTTTTCCACTTCTTTTTGAAATTTGAGATCAGAACATTGAGGAAGAGAAATGCCACAGGAAATGCGATAAGAGCTGCGGAGAGCTTTGCCATCATGCCCAGTCCGATACACAGTGCAAGCTTTATTATGTCTTTCATTTCCTGGCTCCTGTACCACTTTACAGCGGCAAGGCAGGCACCTGCCGTAAGTGCTGTAGACAGGGCGTCGTTATTCAAAGCTCCCGAGAAAAATGTGAATGCGGGGTGGAGCGATATTACCGCGAGCGGAGTATAAAGTGCAACGCCGCTGAGCTTGAAATGACGCATTATCTTGTATGCGGAAATGATTATCGCCATTGAGCAGAAAAGCGACAGTATCTGAAGGGATTCACGGGACTGTTCAAAGTCAAGTCCGAAAATATTCTCGTTGATGTATACCCATATGGCACTGATAGTGTGGTGAAGCGGCGGGTGGTAGAACTGCCACCGCGTGCGGACATCAAAATCGGGAAGATGTCGTGTGTACATGAGATACTCTATATATCCGAAATGTCCTGCGTCGTCGGGAGTTCCCGTGAATGCGCCCACGTCGTTCTGTCTTGTGTACATGTCTGTGTAGAATATGTACATAAGCTTGGTAAGAAAGCCTGTCCCAAGTATCATGAGGCTTGTGAGCCTTTCGGTTATTTCTCTTGAGTTGGTATTTTTCTTAAGATAAAGACTGACTGCTGTCATGGCAGCAAGGCATACAAGTATTATCCATACGCCTTTGCGGCCGGAGACCAGACCGCAGTCAAGTGCGAGCAATGCCACTGCAAAGGCTGCTGAGAATAGTACTGCCGAAATCAGCGGGATACGTCCTTTTTTATGACTTTTCCACGATACTGCGATGACCGCTGCTATTAGTACAGCCGAGCCTGTGAGCATTGTGTTTGCGGGTATGAGCTCCTCCTGAGCGAAAGTGAAAAAATGCACGAAAAGGCAGGCTGTAAATGCACATATGTACGGGTGTGCCGAAAATATATCAAAAATTCTTGAAGTAGTCTTATTTATACTTATATCAGCTCGTTTTACCATTAATGCTGCTCCTTTTACGGTAATAAAGCAATTATATCACTTATCCTGTAAAATGTCAAAAACGTTTCTTTTATAATAAAGCTCCGCATGTAAAGGCTGAAATATGCCAACTTATCATGCAGAAAATTAGCAAATACGATGATTTTGCCCTCGTAAACGATTTTTAGTTGAAATGCGTTTGCGAGTGTGATAATATTATAACGGGTATGAACATGTGTTCAGTACCTGTCTTAAGTCCGCTGCATACAAAGCGGCTGAAATTATGAATCTATAGGAGCGATATATATGAAAAGAAATATTATAGCTGCAATGACCCTTACAATGATGCTCTGCGGATGCGGAGAGCTTAAGTACACTTCAAATTATCAGTCTTTGGGCACGATCACAACACAGGGCCAGCAACAGGCTCAGGCAGACGCAACAGATGCTGCACCTGCCGCTGCCGAGACTCCTGCTGCGGCTGAGGCTTCAGCTGCTGAAGCTCCGGCTGAGACGGCAGCTGCAAATACAGAGGCTGCGGAGACACCAACAGTTCCCGCAGTTACATATTCTGCTCCCGCTGCTGCTAATAACGAGCCAGCCACCGACGCAGTATTCAATAATGTTTTTGCAGGAAATTACTATGATGCGAACAGCGGCGCTTCACTTTCCGTTGACTGTATCAACGATGTGCTCTACAGTGTTCACATCTCACTCAAAAAGTCGGACAAGGAGACTATCGAGTGGAATTTTACAGGTGAATTCAACGGCAGACAGGTGCTTAACTATGACAGCTGCGTAAAGAGCATAAGAACTGTCGGTGATGACGGTTCTGTTTCCAGCGAACAGCAGTACACAAACGGTACTGGCTATATCCAGATCTCCGAGGAGGGTTCAAAGACAGGCTTTGTATGGTCTGACAGCATGGAAAACGCAGGTGCAAATGCTTTCTTTGTAAAGCAGTAAGGCGCTTGACTCAACATAAAACCATAGAGAATGACAGCCGATCTGTATGATCGGCTGTTTTGATAGGATGATTTGTAAAAGATTTATCGTAAAATCGCATTTTTTAGTTAACAGGACAGCAATTAAAGCGTTGACTTGCTTTTGCGGCTGTGCTATAATCATTCGGAAATATATTATGAAAAGAGAGAAAACATGAAAAAAAGAATCATTATGTCCATTCTGGGAGTCATGGCAGGAGCCGTCAGCGTTGCCATATTTAAAATGGCTGCTTTCGGAGTCGATCCGTTTCAGTCATTTATGAGCGGCATAAGCAGGCTCATTCCTATCAGCTTTGGTACCCTTTATGTCATTGTAAATGCGGTATTGCTGATTTTCAGCCTCATATCCGACAGGCATTACATCGGTATCGCAACTTTTATCAATTTATTCCTTCTTGGCTATGTTACGGAGTATTCCTACAAGCTGCTTCAGTGGCTTGTGCCCGAGCCGTCGATGCCGCTGAGGATCATCTTTCTTATTGTCGGCATCGTCATCATATGTATAGGCTCATCGCTGTACATAACCGCCGACCTCGGAGTTTCCACATACGACGCTGTTGCGCTGATAATGGCGAATAAGTGGAAGATAGGCAAGTTCAAGTTCATACGTATCTGTACCGATGTGTGCTGCGTTGTTCTCGGAGCTCTGATGTTCATTGCCGGGGGCGGACGTATCGGAGAAATACCTGCTATCGCGGGTATCGGTACCATAATAACCGCATTCTTCATGGGCCCCCTCATAGAGTTCTTCAATGTGCATATCGCAAGGAAAATACTTGAAGACAAAAAGTGATTATAATGAAAAAGCGTCCTGAAAGGACCCTTTTTCATTATGTTAAAACCTTCAGGTTTTATTTTATCTGAGTTGCCGCGCCTATGAATACGGGAACGTTGTTCTTGTCAATGATCATGTATACAAATCGACAATAAGACTATTTTTGACAATATTTTTATGTGATACTGCATAAAATGATATTATGGCTATCATATTAAATTAAGTTGTATTTGAATAAATACAGAATATAATAAAATGATTTTACATAAAACTGAAAGCTCCGCATGTGCGGAGCTTTCAGCAGGTATATTCTGTTTATTCAAATGAATCTATCTTGTGGAGGAGATACTCCTGTATACGGAGGGCGTCGCCTGTGGTAAGTCCCTTGCTGCCTGAATCCGTATCGGCGTTCATTAGTCCCTGTTCGGTAATGGCACCCTTATCAGTACCTCCGAGGCCGTATTTGTTGGGATTTGCAAGAGCCTGCATTATCAGCACCGCGTCTGACATGTCTATTTCACCGTCGCAGTTTGCGTCTCCGGGAAGGAGCTTGCTGTCCGGATTATGTCCGACAGTTGGCAGGGGAGTGCTCTCCAGCTGGCGGATAATGATATAGTTGACGTTTATAGCCTTGTCAGCGGAAATGATATCGAGCTGTAAAGCGCCGTTTGCGTCTACTGTTATTTCGCCCTTTGAAGCTGTCTTTCCGTCGGTCGCGCAGTTTTCCATGATGAGCTCAGAGAAGTCCGTATCATAGTTTGCATAGACTGAAGGGCTGGTTGAGCAGCTCCACGGGTCACTGAAGCACATTTCAACGGAATATTTTCCGGGGTGGAGCGTGAAGCCATAGGAGATACGGCGTTCCATGTCGTTTTCGTACTGGTTCTTGGTGTAGCGGAAGGTGGCGGTCTTGTCCCTGCCGTCGGCTGTGTTGTACTCATCACACCATGTATTGGCGGTGTAAAGTCCGCCGCTCTTGGAACTGCCGTCGTATTTGTCAGTGGGATCGTCAATTAGTCCCCATGCTGCTCCTGTTACCTCGTCATATCCGTAGAGCTGCTCGGTTACGCTGTTGTAGCAGCCAAGCTTATCCGAACCTGTTACGGTATACGGGTCATGGTCTCCGCAGTCCACGAAATATGCGATACTGCTGTCATACTTGTAAAGTGGCCTCGAAGCCGTCATGTAGACAAAGTCGCAGACCTTTGCGGATTCCTCGTCATTTTCCGAGGAGAATCCCACTGTTACCACATCGTATTCAGCTCCGTCGGCAGTGATATGCTCGGAATACTGCTCTATTATCTCGGGAGGAAGCATGATGTTCACTTCGTAAACGTCCTCACTGCCCTTGTAGCAGAGAGCTCCGCTGTAGAGGACAGCATCGCCTGCTGTTATTCGTATGGTCTTGTTATTGTCAGCCTTGCGGAACTTTACTGTGAGGTAATTGTAGTCCGCTTCCTTGTCTATAGCCATGCGGTAATTGAAATAGCCGCCGCTCTTTGCGTAGCGGTAGGTGCTGTCATCGGTTATGCCCTGAGAGTTCAGCTCCTGCATATTGTGAAGGTTGTCGTTCTCATACTGGCCGTAGCCCGGCTGTACCGTATCGGTAACAGTCTTTTTTGCACGTGCTGGTCTGTCAACTGCTGTGCTGCTGCTCTGGAAGTTCCAGTAAATGCCGTATCTCTGCTGGTACTGCATGTAATGAGGCGAGAACGTCAGGTCGTGGTCGGTGCCCTTGAGAGTGAAATTCAGTGAGTCGCCAGATCTTACGAGGTGGTCGTTTATATCAGCCATAAATGCGCTGACCGTAGTCTTGTTGTCAGATATTCTGATGTTTTCGGAAGGTGTTACCTTATCCTTGGGGATAGTCACCCACATTCCCGTTGAGCTTGTGACCATGTCCTGTTTTCCAAGCTCGGCACTGAGCACGACGGGACCGTATTTGAAGCCGCAGACCGTATTCTTGTCGGGGAGTGAGTAAGCCTTTACGTCCTCAGGAAGAGTGAGCTCTATTACATCGCCTGACCTGAAGTCACCCGTTACCTGCGCGTAGCCGTTAACGTTCTTGTAGGAGTACTTCTCGCCGTCCACCTTTACGGTAATATTTCCCGCTATCCAGTCGGGGATACGGAAGCGGAAATCAACAGCTCCCGTGCCGTCTACGGTGAATCTTGCTGTGTCGCCGCGGGGAATGTCGCTTTCCTGGGTTATCTTCATATTCTTGTCGGCCCAGTCAAGTATGGAGCTCTGATACATGTTGACGTACAGAGTATCGTCTTTGTGCATGTATATGGTGTCGCCGAGCTTTGTAAAGCTTTCCATTCCGCTGCCGGTGCAGCACCAGAAGTGGTCGAAGGCTGAACTGTAGACCTTGAAATAGCCTGTAGCCATGGGCTGGAAATATGTGGTCATGCCCGTTTCGGGGTTCTGCGAGGAGAGTATGGAGTTATAGTAGGTGTTCTCATAGAAATCAATGTACTTGCTGTCGCCTGTTATCCTGAAGAGCTCGCGGCTGAGTTTGAGCATATTGTAGGAGTTGCAGGTCTCGCAGTTGCAGTTGGTACGCTCCTTGTCGAGGATGTCGTCCATGCCGAAGTGCTCCCACTCGCTGTTGCCGCCGGTGATGTAGGTGTGGTGAGCGTTCACCATTTCCCAGAAGGCTTCTGCATATTGCAGATAGCGTGAAGCGTCCACCTTTTCGCCGTTCACGGTCTTGCCGTCGAGAGCGATATAGCGCTTGAGGGCACCGAGAAACTTGGGTATGGTGGTGTTGGCGTGTTTGTTGTTGAGCACGTTGGCGCCGCCCTTCAGGACTGCTTCGTGGAGGTTGGTCTCATCGAAATAATGAGCGGCAGCTGCATGGTCGTCCTTGCCTGTTATCAGGTACAGGTCATAGAGACAGTCGTTCATACCGCCGTATTCAATGGAGAGTACGGTGTTATGCTTGCGCTGGTCCCATGTTTTGCAGCGGTTGTAGACCCAGTCGCCGAGTCCTGAGCCAAGCTCCTTTGCGGGAGCATAGCCTGTGGCGTTGTAGATATCCACAATTCCTGCGATAAGCTTGTGCATGGTATACCACGGCACCCATGCTTCATTGATGATGTTGGACTTGCCTGCTTCGATGTTGTCGAACTGTACCTCCACTCCGGTGCCGTTGGGGTGAGCGGCAGCCCATATGAAGCCCGCTTTTCCTTTGGAGTTCTTCTGACACTCGCGGAGACCGTCAATAAGCGCATACATCTTCGTGCGTATGGTCTCCCGCTGGGAGTCGTCAAGCTCTGGGTGGAGATAAGCCTGCGCAAGAGCCGTAAGGTAATGGCCTACTGCGTGGCCTGCGATGTTGGTGTTCTCCCAGCCGCCGTAGCGTTTTGCACCCTTGGTGTTTAAGCCTGCGTTCTCACGGAAGCCTGCAAGCAGCCTGTCGTTCTCGAAGGAGAGCAGGTACTTCAGCTCCTTGCTGAAAGCGTTGGTGCAGTATGCGTCGGTCATGGTGACGTCGGCAAGGCTGAAAGCTTCGATTTTTGCGTCTTCCGCTGCCATAGTCCGGATCGGTGGAAGGTTTGCCGCAGTGCAAACCATAACAGCGGATAATCCTAATGATGTCATGCGTGAGATAAATCTCTCATACATATGGATTCCTCCTTAAATTTTAATATCCGCTAATATTTTATAACATTATTCGTTGTAAGACAACCCATAAAACTGCGGAAAAGGTTGAAAATATTATGCTTGATATACAATTGTGCTCAAAGAATGAGATTTCGTGCAGCAAAAAACGAAGTTTACGGGGCTTTTTCCCTGATTTTCAATACTTACTGTTTGTATATGCATATAGGTGATTTTTCCTTTTAGTTATACAAATTTTAAACCGAATACTCAAAAATCCATAATGTATATTTTTTTACGACATTTTGACAGGGAGTAAAATTGGTTTTTTGTGAAATATGACAAAAATATATATACTCTCAGAATTCCCCGATTTTTCCGCTTGCTTTTTTTTTGACCAAAGGGTATAATTAAAAAGTACAGGTTTTGAACCTTTTATATTATATTTTACATTACTTTCATCAACGTTATAAAAATCACGGGGAAGAATTTGTTGACGAACAGGATACAGATATACAGTACGGCAGCCTGTGGATATACGGTGGCTGTACCGGCTGTATGACTTAACAGGATAAGGTTTAAAATGATATAAATTGAGAGCTTTATTTAAAAGATCAAATTGCGGTTCGTCCGAATATGGGTTTGGGCGGCAGCGTTCTGTCTTCACAGAGATTTGATAAATACTGGCTTTGTCGGTGATTTCCTTTCGCAGAGTACGGCTTTGTTTCTGCAATGGGGGGAATATCATGTACAACGCCGAGTGGATAGGAGAAGAGGCAGTAAATGTTTGTAAACAAGAGCAATATCAAACCGTTTGAAAAGAAAATATGGCTTTCATCGCCTACAATGCATGGTGACGAGCAGAAATGGGTGAATGACGCATTTGAGAAGAACTGGATAACAACTGCCGGCGAGAATGTCAATGAAGTTGAAAAGCTCGTTGCAGATTATGCGGGAGTAAAGTACGCTGTGGCTCTTTCGTGCGGAACAGCTTCCCTCCACCTTGCAATAAAGCTTGCAGGTGAAAGGATCTACGGACAGCCAAAGCCGAATTGCGGAACACTTCAGGGACATAAGGTCTTCTGCTCTGATATGACATTTGACGCTACTGTCAATCCTGTAGCGTATGAGGACGGTGAAGCCGTTTTTATTGATACCGAGCCCGATACTTGGAATATGTGCCCCGACGCTCTTGAAAAGGCATTCGAGGTGTATCCCGATGTAAGGCTGGTGGTAGTTGCACATCTCTACGGTATCCCCGGAAAAATCGACGCCATCAGAAGAATATGCGACAGACACGGCGCACTCATCGTCGAGGACGCTGCCGAGTCTTTCGGTGCGACCTACAAGGGAAAGGAAACAGGCTGCTTCGGTGACTACAGTGCAATAAGCTTCAACGGCAACAAGATAATCACAGGTTCGTCGGGCGGTATGTTCCTCACAAACAATCTCGGCGACGCTGACAAGGTCCGCAAGTGGTCTACTCAGAGCCGTGAAGCCGCTCCGTGGTATCAGCATGAGGAGATAGGCTATAACTACCGTATGTCAAATATGATCGCAGGCATCGTTCGCGGCCAGATGAATTATATTGGCGAGCATATAGCTCAGAAGAAGGCTATATATGAAAGATACAAGGCAGGTTTCAAGGGACTTCCCGTCACTATGAACCCTTTTGATGCAGAGAACAGCGAACCGAACTACTGGCTCAGCTGTATGCTGATAGATAAAGCGGCAATGTGCAGACAGGTGCGCGGCGAAAGGGATTCTATGTATATTTCCGAGCACGGCAAGTCCTGCCCGACCGAGATACTTGAGACGCTTCTCAGCTTTAATACCGAGGGACGTCCGATATGGAAGCCGATGCATATGCAGCCAATATATCGCATGAACGGCTTTATCACTGCAAGAGGCAACGGAAGAGGACAGTCCAACGCATATATCGACCGCGGAGCTATCATTGATGTAGGCGCCGATATCTTTGAGAGAGGTCTCTGCCTCCCAAGCGACAATAAGATGACGCCCGAGCAGCAGGATATTATAATCGAACTTATCAGGAGTTGTTTTGAATAATGTATGCGAAATATTTTAAGCGTATGCTTGATTTTATCCTTTCACTGGGAGCACTTATCGTTATCTCACCGGTAATGCTGGTGCTGATAATCGCAGGGGCTGTAGCTATGGGCGGAAATCCTTTCTTTACCCAGGAGCGTCCGGGAAGGCATGAAAAGATCTTCAAGCTTGTAAAGTTCAGGACAATGAACAATAAAAAGGACAGGAAGGGCAATCTGCTCCCCGATGAAAAGAGACTTACCGCTTACGGCAAGTGGCTCAGGAGCACCAGTCTTGACGAGCTGCCGGAGCTGTTCAATATAATCAAGGGAGATATGGCTGTTATCGGTCCGAGACCTCTTCTTGTGAAGTATCTTCCCTACTATACAAAGGAGCAGCACCATCGTCACGATGTACGCCCGGGTCTGACAGGCTATGCCCAGGCTCACGGCAGAAACGCTACAACATGGGACGAAAGATTCAAGTATGACCTTAAATATGTGAAGCATATTACATTTTTAGGCGATGTAAGGATCATAATCGATACGGTAAAGGCTGTCATCAGAAGAGACGGTATCTCCGCAGAGGGACAGGCTACCATGGGTGACTTCATCGATTATGTAAATGAGAAAAGGAATGCTTTAAGCGAGGTGTAACAGTTGCAGACGGAAAATGCACTTATAAGCGTTATAGTTCCGATATATAAGATAGACAAGTATATAGGCATATGTATAGAAAGTCTGATAAATCAGACCTATGAGAATCTTGAGATAATACTTGTTGACGACGGTTCTCCGGACAGATGTCCCGAGATATGCGACCTGTATGCTAAAAAGGACAAGCGTATAAAGGTCATACACAAAAGCAACGGCGGACTCGTTTCCGCACGTAAGGCAGGTCTTCAGGCTTCAAGCGGCGAATATGTAGGATATGTTGACGGCGATGACTGGGTTGGGGCAGGCTTTTACGAAGCTCTCTATACTGCCATTGTTACCAGCGGTGCCGATATTGCCTGCGCAGGTCAGAGCCGTGACCTTTTTGAAAGGAGCATACACCTGACCAACAGTCTCCCTGCGGGGATATACGAGGGTGAAAAGCTTAAGGAACTCTACAGGACCATGATCTCCAACGGCGAGTTCTACCGCCCGGGAGTTACCACATACGTGTGGAACAAGCTTTTCAGGCGCGAGGTCCTTATGGACGCTCAGCTCAATGTTGACGACAGGATCTCAATAGGCGAGGACGGTGCGGTGACTTACCCTGCATTGCTGAAAGCGAAAAAAGTATGCATTACCGACAACTGTGCATACCATTACCGTCAGCGCGAGGACTCAATGCTCAAGAAGAGCGAATCTTTTGCAAATGAAGCAAAAAAACTCAGATACCTTTACGATTATCTTATGGATTTCGTAAAGGAGAACAATAACGCATATGATCTTATCGGGCAGATAACGGACTATGTTCTCAGTATCTGTATAATCCGCTCGGGAGGTATCCTCGACGGTACAGATACAGAGCCCGAGTTCACTCCTTATGGTTCAAGGATAGACGGAAAGAAGCTGGTTGTATACAGTGCCGGCACCTTCGGTCAGCAGCTCATGAACCGTTTCCTCGAAAACAAGAGATGCAATGTTGTGGGCTGGGTCGATGACGACTACTGGGAGTACAGGCGCTGCTGCATGGACGTGGATCCTGTGGAGAGCATTACCAAGCTGGACTATGACTACGTTCTCATTGCAACAGTTGACAGGATTCTTGCAAAGAAAATAAGCAGCAGGCTGCTGGATTACGGTCTGAGCAAAGACAGGATACTGATCGTGAGCTGCGAAGAACCAGTAAGAGAGAAGCTGCTTGAACGCTATCTTAACTGTAAGTAAGGCAATAGCTATGAATGATACTGCAATAAGGATACTTGCTGCCGGAAGCGGTAAAACACATCTTTTTTTTATCGGACAGGCAGGATTTGTAATAAAAAGCAAAAACGGTCAGCTGCTCGGCTTCGACCTCTGTCTCTCGGAATGCGTTGAACGCGTGGAGGGGCATATGGGCTTCAAAAGGCTCATACCGAAGATACTTGAGCCATTTGAGCTGAGATTTGATGTGCTGGTGGCAACTCATCCGCATTTTGATCATTTCGATATGGACGCCATACCGCAGATGATGAGCAATCATCATACAAGGCTGTTTGCTTCGGTAAACTGCGAGGCGGAGGTGAAGCGCCTTATGATGACGGGAGAAAACACCGAATACGTCAGACCGGGGGAAAGTGCCGACTGCTGCGGATTTCACATCGATTTCGTGGACTGCGATCACGGCAAGGGAGCTCCCGACGCTGTTGGAGCTGTCATTACTGTTGACGGAAAGCGTATATATATGGCTGGCGATACCTGCCTCAGAACGGACAGGGTGGAGCAGATTAAAAGCTTTGGAAAGCCCGATGTGGTCATAGGCCCCATAAACGGAGCTTTCGGAAATATGAACGAGGAAGAGTTTGCAGGCTTTGCACACGCCCTCGGCAGCGGTCTTGCCATACCGTGCCATTACGGTATGTTTGCCACACACGGCGGCGACCCCGGAAAATTCCTGAATGTAATGAAAGAGAAATATCCTGACGACAGAGCGCTCCTGATGAGCCTTGGTGAAGGAATAATATTATAAGTATATAAGGAGAAGTTGAAATGGAAAGAGAGTTTGAAGGCAAGAAGCTTCTGATTCTGGGAGGAAATCCCGAAACCACCCCTCTGGTGGAGATCGCAAACAGCATGGGCGTAAAGACTATCGTCAGCAGTGCAAGACACACAGATCCTGCAAAGGCTGCTGCATGGAAGTCTTACGACGTTGACGGCATGGACGTTGACGGACTTATAGCTCTTGCAAAAGAAGAGAAGGTAGACGGAGTTCTTGTAGGTGTTGCTGATATACTTGTACCCTCATACTGCAAGGTTTGCAACGCACTTGAACTCCCTTGTTATGCAACTCAGAAGATAGTGGACGTATTTGCTTTCAAAGATGAATTCAAGGCAACCTGCGAGCGCTACGGCGTTCACGGCATACCCGAGTTCAGGCTTGATGCAGAGATGAAGCGCGAGGACCTCGACAGGATCAAGTATCCCGTTATGGTAAAGCCTGTCGATAACGGCGGCGGTGTGGGCATGACAGTTGCCTACAACGAGGAGGAGCTCAGAGAGGGCGTGAAAAAGGCTCTTGAGGCTTCATACAAGAAGCGCTTTATCGTTGAAAAGTACATGCAGTGCGAGGATATGGGAATGTATTACACATTCAAGGACGGCGTTTGCAGCGCTTCCTGCATCTACGACCGCTATACCACTGACGAGCAGCCCGGTCTCAGCAGAGTATGCCTCGGCGGAACATACCCCTCCAAGCACCTTAAGGAGTATTTTGAAAATATGCACGACAATGCCCTCCGCATGTTCAGGGAGATAGGCATTGAGAACGGAGTCCTCATGCTTTCGGGCTTCTATGAGAACGGCGAGTTCTACGTTTACGATACAGGTTTCAGACTTCAGGGCGAGGCTCCGCATCTCCTTATGAAGGCTATCCACGGCTTCGATCAGAGAGAGATGCTCATAAGATATGCTCTTACAGGCTCAGAGGGCAGCGTTGATCTCACAAAGGACGACGATACAAGACTCCGCGGCAAGTGGGCTGCAACAAAGTGGTTCCTCCTCAAGCAGGGCAGGATCGCGAAGATCGAGGGCTTCGAGGATATCGACAAGGATAAGTGCGCAGTTGCAAATATCCAGAGACTTCATGAGGGCGATACAGTTTCTCCCGACTGGATAGGAAACGAAAAGCAGGTACTCACAAGGCTTTATCTTGTCTGCGACTCAAAGCAGGAGCTTGCCGACAAGCTTAACGAATACGAGAAAAAGGTCCGCGTTTATGATGAAAACGGCAATAATATGCTCCTTAAGGGCTTCAATGCCGAAGAGGCACTGGAGTTGAAGTGATGGGAACGCAGAGACTTAAGGACAAGGTCATCGTAATCTCTGGCGGCACAAAGGGCGTAGGACGTGCCTTTGCAATAGCTGCGGGACGCGAGGGAGCAAAGGTTGTCATCGGCGGACGTGATAAAAAGGCTGCCGATGAGGCTATAGCCGTCATACGCGGATACGGTTCGGACGGTATATTTGTCATGACTGATCTCAGGAGCGTTGATGACTGCAGACATCTGTTCGACGAGACCTACAGTGTTTTCGGAAAGGTGGACGGCTTCTTCAACTATGCGGGCATCACACCGGTTTCACCCCTTGATACCTGTGATGAGAAGACCTTTGACGATGTTATGGATATAAACTTCCGCGCCGCATTTTTCTGCTGTCAGCAGGCAGTAAAATATATGAGAATGAACGGCGGAGGTTCCATAGTTCTTACAGGTTCCGCGCATGCGTGGAGCGGTGAAAAGGACAGGGCGGCATATGCGTGCAGCAAGGGCGTCCTGAGGACGCTTATGGAGCACATCGCTCACAACTACGCCACAGAGCATATCCGCTGCAATTATCTCACCCTTGGCTG
>JAEEGL014361258.1_pt1 | contig 48562 bp, 32 predicted proteins | sample 9134231 | NCBI WGS metagenome assembly JAEEGL01 (sample SAMN16246548, study PRJNA631951) | gut metagenome | biome: gut microbiome; feature: rumen; material: fiber-attached | host: Bos | place: Iran: Karaj | collected 2018-10 | reverse complement strand
TCAAGAGCCGCGGTATGCTCATCAAGAAGAAGGAGCCTGGGTTTAACGAGAGCTGCCATCAGCAGGGTAAGTGCCTGTCTCTGACCACCGGATAAAAGACCAACTTTTGTGGTCATTCTGTCTTCAAGGCCAAGATCAAGGGTAGCCAGTCTTTCTTTAAAATAAGACATTTCCTTAGCTGTAATACCTTTTTTCAGGCTTCTTAGCTTGCCCCTTCTGGCTGCAAGCGCGAGGTTTTCGTCGATCTGCATCGTAGCGGCGGTTCCGTTCATGGGATCCTGGAATACACGACCGAGATACTTTGCTCTCTTATGCTCGGGAAGCTTGGTCACATCATCACCGTCTATGGTGATCGTACCTTCATCTACAAGCCACACTCCCGCTATGGCGTTCAGCATGGTTGACTTACCTGCTCCGTTACCGCCTATGACTGTTACGAAATCGCCTTCGTTAAGTCTTAAGTTAAGTCCGCTTAAAGCTGTTTTTTCATTGACCGTTCCGGGATTGAACGTCTTGTGAATGTTCTTTAATTCAAGCATCGGCGCCATCTCCCTTCTTTACGACTTTCCTGGGTGCATATTTAGTCTTGAGATAAGGGATAGCCAGGAACAGGGCAACTATGATCGCGCTGATCAGCTTAAGATCATTGGAATTAAGACCGAGCCACATAACTATCTGAAGAACTATATAATATATGATCGCACCGAAAGAAACGCTTAACAGTCTGAAAGCGAAATTGCCTTTGATCTTGCCGAATATGACCTCAGCGATTATGACAGCGGCCAGACCGATGACGATAGCTCCTCTTCCGGCGTTGACATCGGCAAATCCCTGATACTGCGCATAAAGTCCGCTGGAAAAAGCAACTATGCCGTTACTTAATATGAGTCCGATCACCTTCATCGCATTGGTGTTTATGCCTTGTGCGCGGCTCATGTTCTGGTTGGAACCTGTGGCTCTTATGGCACTTCCGAGTTCCGTTCCGAAGAACCAGTACAGGATACCGACCAGGAGTGCGATGATTATCGCTACGACAAGGATCGTATTCTTATAGAACGGAACACCTTTGATATACCTTAAGGAAACGAGCAGATTGTATTTATCAACATTGATCGCCTGATTGGCCTTATTGTCCAGTATGCGTAAATTGATGGAATACAATCCGAGCTGCGTCAGGATACCGCTCAGGATCGCAGGGATACCGAGGAAAGTATGTAATACGCCGGTAACAAGTCCTGCCACACATCCTACGATAAACGCAACCAGCAGCGATACTCCGACACTGTGTCCTGACACCATCATCATAACGCAGACCGCGCCGCCCGTTGCCATCGTACCGTCAACCGTCAGATCGGCCAGATCGAGTATTTTAAAGGTAATAAATACTCCAATGGCCATGATGCCCCAGATCAGTCCCTGTGCACAGGCACCCGGGAGGGCATTCAATAGATTCATAATATTCAACTGATAATCCTCCTCAGCTTATATAAAGCCTACAGACAAATATCATAACACAGAAAAGGCCTGCCGCACAAGACGACAGGCCTTTTGAAACTCAATATCATAAAGATTTATCGGGATATCATTCCTCGATAGCCACATAAGAATCGGGAACTGTGATGCCGAGTTCGTCGCAGATGGTCTTGTTGAACTCCTTGGTAACCTGAGGAGCATACTCAACTTCCATGTTGCTGATGTCAGCACCGTTTACGAGAACCTCGTATGCCATCTTACCGGTAGCATATCCGAGATCATAGTAATCAATGGAAAGTGTGGCAACACCGCAGCCCTTGCAGAGACCTTCTTCGCCGGCGATGATCGGTACGCCTGCGGGAAGACATACATTGTTGATGACCTCGGCATTGGATGCTGCTGTGTTATCGGTGGGAACATAGATAACATCGCACTCGGATGAAGCAGTCGTAGCAACCGAAGCTATATCGTTGGAGTCTGCGAATGTATACTCTTTAACGGTATAAGAACCATATGTTGAAAGGCTCTCTGTCATCATCTTTGCCTGATACTGTGAGTTGGGCTCAGCTGAGCAGTACAGGATACCGATGTTTGAAGCATCAGGGAAAAGTTCATTGAGCATTGCAGCCTGCTCTGCTATGGGAGCAAGGTCTGAAGTACCGGAGATGTTGACTCCTGTCTTGCCTGTCCATCCGTCGATCTCAAGAGCAGTTGCATAATCCGTAACGGAAGTTCCGAGGATCGGGATCTCATTAGTGGCAGCTGCTGCAGCCTGAAGAGGTGCTGTAGCATTTGCAAGGATAAGATCAACATTTGAAGCAACGAACTGGTTAGCTATTGTTGCGCAGGTAGCCGAATCGCCTGCAGCGTTCTGCTCATCAAAAGATACCTTGTCTCCGAGAAGCTCTGTAAGAGAATCCTTGAATCCCTTGGTTGCGGCATCAAGAGCGGGATGCTGAACGAGCTGGCAGATACCTACTGTATAGGAATCGCCTGAAGCGGCATTTGCATCTGCTGCCGAATCGTCTGCTGCAGCGGTCTCTGTTTCTGTAGCGGCTCCGTCAGTCGTTTCTGCACCTGTAGCGCCACATGCGCACAGACTTAATGTCATAGCAGCCGCAAGTACCAAACTTACGATTTTCTTTTTCATTTTATCTCCTCCTTTAATGCGGGAAAAACCCGTGTAAAAATGTATCAAAAAAAGCCGCTTTAGTCAATAAAAATGTATTCCGTCGCATATCCCGGCTTTAGTTTGCTCTCTTGACTATATTATCCGCATTCTTGAATATGCATCCGGCAGGTATATGGCCGCGGACACTGGATGTGGGATATACACTGGAACCGCGTCCAATGACCGTACCCGGATTCAGTACCGAATTACAACCGACTTCCACATTATCACCGAGCATCGCACCGAATTTCTTATAACCGGTCTCTATCTCACCGTCTGCGGACTTAACGATTACCAGAGTCTTGTCCGATTTCACATTACTTGTAATGGATCCCGCACCCATATGCGCCTTAAAGCCGAGAACGGAATCTCCGACATAGTTGTAATGAGGAACCTGCACTTTATTGAACAGAACAACATTCTTCAACTCTACGGAATTACCTACTACCGCTCCTTTTCCGACGATAGCGGAACCTCTGATGAAGGCGCAGTGTCTGACCTCCGCCTCTTCGTCTATGATGCAGGGGGCACCCAGATAAGCCGAAGGAAAAACTTTCGCATTCTTTGCTACCCAGACATTCTCGGATACCTCATCATACATATCTGCCGGGAGCGTTTTCCCGAGTCTGATTATGAAATCCTTTATCTCGGGGAGCACTTCCCAGGGATAATCCTTTCCTTCAAACAGTTCGGCAGCGATGGTCTCGTTAAGATCATACATTTCCTTTATAGTCATACTGTCAATCATCTCTTGGTCTTCCTTTCGCTATTTTTGATCATCTTTCGCAGTGTTCTGTTTCGTTTTGTAGAACTGACCTACATAGGCAAATCTTTGTTTAAAATATCCCGCTCCGGAATCCGCCTTTTTAACATAATTGGTATAACGGCTCACAAAATCCGAAAGTTTCTGCATATACTCATCGGATGATATATTGCCCTCGGCTACGCCCGAAAGACCTTTTTCCCAGCTCGCGGTCATCTCGGGTGAGAGGAGCGGTTTGATCGAGACTTTCACGACTTCATATATCACTTCGCCGAGCATGGTCGGGGTGTATATCTGAGTCTTCGGATTGAGCGCAAGATATTTATTTCTGACCAGTTTCTCCAGGATATCTGCTCTGGTAGCGGAAGTTCCGATCCCCGAGCCCTTGATCTGAGCACGGAGTTCTTCATCTTCTATGAACTGCCCGGCATTCTCCATGGTAAGTATCAGGGCACCCGAATTATATCTCTTGGGAGGAGAAGTCTCTCCTTCCTTGATCTCATAACCGTTTATATCAAGCTGATCGCCCTTCTTCAGCTTCGAGATCCTTTCGAGAGTATCGGCATCTATGCTCCTGTCTTCGGTATCTTCATTGGCTTGTGCGTTTTTACCGTTATTATCGCTCTCAGCAGTTTCCGGCTGCTCATTGTCAGCTTCAGCGCTCCTATCTTTTCCGGAAGGGAGACGGATCACATCCAGAAATCCGGGATCTGTCAGAACTTTAAATGAAGCATAGAAGCTCTCGTCGCCTACCTTTAATACGAGTGCGCATTTCCGGTATGTGGCGCTTCTCATGAAGATGCTTAAGAACCTTCTGACGATCAGTTCGTATACCTTTCCCGAGGTACGGCTCAGTCCGCTTACGGCTCCGGTCTGCCCGGTCGGAATTATGGCATAATGGTCAGTGATCTGCTTATCATTGACGTATTTGGTATTCTCAAGTCCTTTGTGGGAGCCATGTGAAAGAACGCCTGCGGCATATTGCGGAAGCACCGGGCCTTTAGCCAGCCCCGACAGGTTCTTGTCTATCTCCTTGGCAACTGCGGTAGACAGAACTCTGGCATCGGTCCTCGGATAAGTTGTAAGCTTCTTATCATATAGTTCCTGCGCTATCTTCAAAGTTTCGGCAGGTGATATCTTAAATATCTTCGAGCATTCGTTCTGCAGCTCGGCGAGATTAAACAGAAGGGGCGGGTTCTTGGTCTCCTTCTTGTTGGTTATGCTATCAAGAGTCGCTTTTCCCGTCGGATCCGCCTTCAGTTCCTCAATGAGTTTTTCGGCACTTTCGCGTGCTTTGAATCCGTTCTCCTTATACAGCAGCGGCGACTCGAAAAACTTACTCTTATCGGTTACTCTCCACTCTGCATCGATCGCCAGATCCCCGATGGCCAGGTCTGCGATCACCCTGTAAAATGGTGTCTTTACAAAATCCCTGATCTCGCGCTCTCTGTCAACAACGATACCGAGCACACAGGTCATGACACGTCCGACGCTGACCGTGGCTTTTTCGGTATGAAGAAAATCCTTGATGGGATTCTGGAACTTAAGTGTAAGCACGCGCGAGAAATTGATTCCCATCAGATAATCTTCTTTCGCGCGAAGATATGCGGAATCGGAAAGGTCGTCATATGCAGAGAGATCTTTGGCTTCACGTATGCCGCGAAGTATCTCTTCTTCTGTCTGTGAATCGATCCACACACGCCTGCGTTCCTTGCCCGTGACACCGGACATCTGTTCCACAAGCCTGTATATGTACTCTCCTTCGCGACCTGAGTCGGTGCAGACATAGATACGTTCCACATCATCGCGTTTCATCAGACCGGATACTATCCCGAATTCCCTGGTCGCATTGGAAATGACCTGATACTTGAATGTATCAGGGATAAAAGGGATCGTATCATATCGCCATCTTTTAAGATTCGGATCGTATTCCTCCGGATAGCACATGCTGACCAGATGACCGCGGCACCACGTGATGATCGTATCCCCGGCTTCAAGATAGCCTTTCCTGTCATTTTTGTCGGAAAGTTTCAATGCATCGGCAAACTGCATTCCGACACTCTTTTTTTCAGCAATAAACAGATTCTTGGGCATAGTTTTCCCGATCAGATATCGGAAGCGGACAACAGCTTCAGATTGTTCTTGACCTTGGCCTCCAGATGCAGTTTCTCATCGAAACGCGCCGAGGAGCACAGGAAGATATAGTCAGTACTGATGCGTGCCTTATGGGCACACATGAACAGCCTCTCATAGTCTTCGTAGGTCATCATGGGTTTATCCCAGTTGCATAAAACCAGGAGTGTATGATCCGCGTCATCCTGTGCGATCAGATCGATGTTGCCCATCTTGCCGACCCACTCACCGCTTTTGGTGTATCTGAACGGAAGTCTTCCGGCTTTGTTGAGTTCATCCAGACGCTGTGCGCAGATCTCCTTGAAATAACCGCTCACATAGGACTTGAATGCGGGACCTACATATTGCTTATAGAAAAGACTCGGAGACGAGGTTTCTCTCTCACTTAAATTCGAATAGAGGAAATAGAAGTAGAAATGCAGGATATGATTGTGGATCCTGTATATACCCTTCTGAGTGTTGGCCTTGCCGGCCGTATCGTATGAAAATACCTTTTCAACCAGTTCGAGTTCTATCAGATTCTTCAGATATACGCTGATCTTGGCACGTGAAAACTGAGTCTTCTCAAACAGGTCGTTAAGCTTATAATTCCCTTCGGCGATCGAAGAAAGGATCGTACCGTATACATTGGTCTCACGAAGAGAATCCTCAAGCAGTCTCTGTGGCTCGTTATAGAGAATGGATCCCGGATTAAGAAGCGTTCTGCATATATTCTCCTTGACACTTATACGGTCATCGAACATCTGCCAGAGTCCGGGGAAACCGCCGAGTACGGCATAGGTCTCAATGCACTGTTCCATCGTATATCCCGGGAAAAATGATACAAGTTCCCTGAAAGGAAGCTCACCGATCTTCATCAGGCCGCTGAGTTCATACGCGGATTCACCAATGGCAGCAACCATCTGGTTCTCCACCCATCCTACCGAAGAGCTGACCAGGATAACGAGTACCTGTCTCTTCATCCACTGGCTGTGTATGAAACGCACAAGTTCGGGCATGAAATTCGGGCTGGTCTTAACGATACGCGAGAACTCATCTATCACAATGACCTGCTTACCGCTGCCGGCATTCGGCAGTGCTTCAAATATCTCGGAAAAAGAAGGAAACTGTGATGTTTTCACGCCTTCTCTGCCAAGCTGCCTGCCCCATTGATACATCTGTTCTCTTTCGGAACAGATGCGTGCCGAATAATAGTAATGATCCTTATCGGCCACAAACTCTTTGATCAGGGAAGACTTGCCTATGTATCTCTGCCCGTAGAGTACGAGGATCTGACTCCCCTCACGATCATAATAATGATTCAGTTTTTTGCGTTCTGCGCTTCTACCCGTTAACACTTATATACCCCGTTTGATCAATCCTTCAAAATCTCTTTCAGATCACTGACCGGACAGGGCCGGCCCGTTAAGTACCCCTGAACGTTGTCACATTGAATATTCTTAAGATATTCGAGCTGCTCCTCGGTCTCGACACCTTCTGCCACTGTCTCAAGTCCGAGTTTCTTGACCATGCCCATGATCGATTCCATGATAACGTTGGTATTATCGTCTTCAAGCACCGTATCCATGAATGACTTGTCGATCTTGAGCGTATCTATCGGAAGGCTCTTAAGCTGCGATAACGATGAGTAACCCGTTCCGAAATCATCCATCGAGATCCTTATCCCGTAATCCCGAAGGAGTTTTAATTTCTCGCTTACGTCCCTGTAATTATCGATCAGGGCTGTCTCGGTTATCTCAAGCTCCAGTTCGTTCGGATTCATTCCGTATTTTTCGATGACCGCGATGAGTTTTTCGACAAAATCATCTCGCTTATACTGAATGGCCGATATGTTGACCGAAAGTATGAACGAACGGTTATAATCTTTTCTCCATTGCATGTAAGTCCTGATGCTGTCTTCGATCACCCACTGACCTATCGGTACTATCGTCCCGTTCTTCTCGGCAAGCGGAATGAACTGCGCCGGAGATATCATCCCGTCTTCGGGATCTTTCCATCTGATAAGGGCTTCAACACCTCTGAGCTGTCCGGATTCCGTTTCGAACTGCGGCTGGTAATACATCTCGAAGTTCATATCATATATCGCATCACGAAGTTTGTTTTCGATATTAAGATTCTGCAGGAACTCCGACAGGAGGATCGAATCAAAATACTGAATGGAATCCTTGCCGTCGTGCTTTGCCCTGAGCATTACGATCTCAGCATAATTGATCAGTTCGAGCACATTCTCGGAAGCATCGGGATAAAGAGCGACACCTGCAGTGACCTTGATGTAGATCTCCCGTCTGTCGGACAGGACGAAAGGCTGTCTTGTACGCTGACGGATCCTGTCATAGATGTATTCGATGTCAGTCTGACCGCAGGGATCATACACGGCGATACAGTACATATCTCCGGTAAAATGAGAAACTATACAGTTATCGGTTGAAAGTTCCGACAGATACTGTCCGAAGCTCATCATGAGTTCATCGCCCACAACGAGTCCCATGCCGTCATTGATGCTCCTGAAATCATCGATATCCACGAACATCACTGCAACCTCGCGGTTGTTTTCCTTTGCCTTATTTACGAATCCGGTAAGCAGCTGGATGAAATAGTTACGATTGTACAGGCCTGTCATTCCGTCATAATAGGCCATATACTTGAGTTCTTCGTTCTTATCGTTGACTACGGTAACATCCTTGAAACGAAGGACTTTATCCAAAGGTTCGTGATCCTGGTTGTAGATAACAGAGCATTCGCATTCGACCCATTTGCGTGAATCGGTCAGCCTGGCAGTTGCAACACAACGCTCAAGTCCCATCCTTTCAGCATTGATGCAGTTAAGGAATTCATCACGGTATGTCTCGTCGATGCAATCGACAGTACGCTGGATATCACTGATCCTTCTTATGGAAAAATCGAAATAATTCTCCCATTCTCCCATGACCCTGGTCTCATCACGCTCATAGTTATAGTAAACAAAAGCGGATGTAGACGTCTCGATGATCATCTTCATCATCTTCTGGTCATTCTGTAATTTCTCGTTCATTGCATTCATCAGGTCAACCTGATACTGCATTTCATTCATATAAGTAAACCCACCCAATACATCAGGTTATTATTTTGCCGAGATATACCCCTGTGCTTTAAGAAGTTCAGCACATTCAAGCGCTCCGCCGGCTGCGCCGCGAAGCGTGTTGTGTGAAAGGCCTACGAACTTCCAGTCATAGACCGTATCCTCTCTGAGCCGGCCTATGCTGATGCCCATTCCTCTCTCAAAATCGACATCAAGTGCAACCTGAGGACGATCGGGCTCTTCCATATATCTGATGAACTGCTTGGGAGCGGAAGGAAGTCCGAGTTCCTGAGGAATACCTTTGTACTCATTAAGGGCTGCAACAAGTTCATCCTTGGATACTTTCTTCTTAAACTTAACAAAAGCAGCTGCAGTATGACCATTGAGCACCGGCACTCTGATGCACTGTGAAGTGATGATCGGGCTCGTTGCGGGAACGATCTCGTTGCCTTCAATGTGGCCCCAGATACGTAAAGGCTCTTTCTCGCTCTTTTCCTCTTCGCCGTTAATCAGAGGGATGATATTGCCGACCATCTCCGGCCAGTCCTTGAAGGTCTTGCCTGCACCGGATATAGCCTGATATGTCGTGGCAACCACCTCATAAGGCTCGAAAGGAAGCCATGCGGTAAGTGCGGGCGCATAACTCTGAATTGAGCAGTTGGGTTTAACCGCAATGAAACCTCTCTGCGTACCGAGTCTCTTCTTCTGAGATGCTATTATCTCAAAATGCTGAGGATTTATCTCCGGAACGACCATAGGAACATCGGGAGTCCAGCGATGTGCGGAATTGTTGGAAACCACGGGAGTTTCCGTTTTAGCATACGCTTCCTCGATCGCTCTGATCTCATCCTTGCTCATATCTACGGCCGAGAAGCAGAAATCCACTTCGGAAGCAACCGCATCAACTTCATTGACATTCTTTACAATCAGTTTCTTTACTGCCTCAGGCATGGGTGTATCCATCTTCCATCTGTCGCCTACGGCATCTTCATATGTTTTTCCGGCACTTCTGGGACTTGCCGCAATTACGGCAACCTCAAACCAGGGGTGGTTTTCAAGCAGAGATATGAATCTCTGGCCTACCATGCCCGTACCGCCAAGTATCGCAACTCTTAATTTTTCACTCATTTTTCACTCTCCTCAGAATAATTTAAATGTTTTGTATATATTTCTCGGCCTCGCGGATCTCTTCCTTAATAGGATCTATCCCCGGGGCCCCCTTAGTTCGTCTCCGCTCCACGCATGCCTGCAGCGAGATGGCCTCGTATACATCTTCTCTGAACTCGGGACAGATCGCTTTGAATTCATCCATCGACATATCTTCTATAGAAATATCATGGTCGATGCAATACAGAACTATCTGACCCACATATGTATGCGCATCCCTGAAAGGAACTCCGCGGCTTACAAGATAATCGGCCACATCCGTAGCGTTGGTGAAGCCTTTCATGGCCGACTGCTTCATTACTGCGATATTAAACTTGCATGTATCGAGCATTCCGGCCATCAGTCTGATACATCCGGATACTGTATCTATCGCATCAAAAGCAGCTTCCTTATCTTCCTGAATATCCTTGTCATAAGCAAGAGGTATGCCCTTCATTACCGTAAGAAGCGTCATCAGATCGCCGTATACCCTTCCGCATTTTCCTCTTGTGAGTTCCGCGATATCGGGGTTTTTCTTCTGCGGCATGATGGACGATCCGGTAGAATAAGCATCGTCCAGTTCAACAAATGAATACTCGTTGCTGTTCCATATGATGATCTCCTCGGATAATCTGGATAAGTGCATCATGATAAGGCTTAAATCCGAAAGAAATTCGATCAGATAATCCCTGTCCGATACGGAATCCATGCTGTTTCTCGTAGCACGGTCAAACCCGAGAAGTTCGGCTGTATACTCTCTGTCAAGAGGATAAGTGGTCCCTGCAAGTGCACCGCTTCCGAGAGGACATTCGTTGAGTCTTGCTCTTGTATCAGCGAGGCGTCCGACATCACGTCTGAACATCTCGAAGTACGCACCCATATGATGAGACAGGGTTACGGGCTGCGCCTTCTGAAGATGCGTGAATCCGGGCATATACGTATCTACATGCTCTTTCATCAGATTCAGGATCACTTCGAGAAGATTCTTCAGGTAACCTGTGATCTCATCGATCTCTTCTCTGATATACAGTTTCATATCAACAGCGACCTGATCGTTACGGCTCCTTCCGGTATGAAGACGTTTTCCGGCATCTCCGATCCGTTCTGTAAGAACCGCCTCAACGAAACTGTGAATGTCTTCATATTCGGAAGTTATCTCAAGCGCTCCAGACTCAATGTCTTTAAGGATCCCGTCAAGTCCTGCAAGGATCGATTCTTCATCTTCTTTAGTCAGAACACCCGTTTTTGACAGCATCCTGACATGAGCTTTGGACCCTTCTATGTCCTGGCGATAAAGCCTTTTATCAAAATTAATGGACGCATTAAAAGCGTAAACAATTTTGTCTGTTTCCCCCTTAAAGCGTCCGCCCCACAGCTGTGCCATGAAACTCTCTCCCCTGATTTTTTTATCAAAAAAACGAATATTTTTGTTAAATCGTCATTTGATGTCTAACGAAAATACTAACATAAAAAAGACCTTGTATCAACAAGATCTTTTTTAAACCAAATCGTATTTTCTTTTGTTTCGTAAGTCGTATTCTTTTACTTCTCCGCTCGCCAGAGTTTGCGGGACATCTATTATCCTCTGGTTGGTCGATCCCCGAAACGGGATCATCAGACTTTTCAGTTCGAGTTTGAACTCTCCGTCGACCAGCACATCTATATATGAGAGCATCTCATCAGTCACTTCACAATGTGCTTTTCCGTCTGCAGGTATCAGATCGGTGTCCATCGTATATCCGCTGTATGCCCAAATATTCTTGTCGGGATATTCTTTCTTAACCCTTCTTAGCGTATTTACCAGGGCCCGCTGGTTATCCGGTTCAAACGGCTCGCCGCCCAAAAGCGTAAGTCCCGATATATGTCCGGCTGAAAGCTTACTTATTATATAGTCTTCCACTTCGGCCGTGTACGGTTCACCGTAGTTAAAATCCCATGTCTCCGGCTGAAAGCAGCCTTTACAATGATGCGTACAACCTGAAACGAAGAGGGTGACTCTGACACCCTCTCCGTCAGCAACATCATTGGGTTTGATATTACAGTAATTCATAGATGAAGAACTCTCTCCCTGATCTCCTGCGTACGGCCCTGATTCCAGAACTGGGTTCCGATATAACCGCAAGTACGTCTTGCAACATTCATCTTTGCCTGATCAGTGTTGTGGCAGTTAGGGCATTCCCAGATAAGCTTGCCGTCTTTGTTCTCATGAACCTGGATCTCTCCGTCATAACCGCATACCTGACAGTAATCGGATTTGGTATTGAGCTCGGCATACATGATGTGGTCATATATATGTCTCATGACAGCGAGCACGGCATCAATGTTATCCTGAAGATCGGGAACCTCTACATAGCTGATGGCTCCGCCGGGCGAAAGAGCCTGGAACTGTGCCTCGAAGCTGAGTTTGTCAAACGCATCGATATTCTCGGTAACATGTACGTGATAACTGTTGGTGATGTAGTTCTTGTCGGTAACTCCGGGGATGATGCCGAATCTCTTCTGCAGACACTTGGCAAACTTATATGTCGTAGACTCAAGCGGAGTTCCGTAAAGTGAAAAGTCGATATTCGATTCCGCTTTCCACTTCTTGCAGGCATCATTTAAATACTTCATAACATCTATCGCAAAAGGAGTTGCGGTAGGATCCGTATGAGATTTGCCCGTCATGTATCTGGTACACTCGCAAAGACCGGCGTATCCGAGGGAAATGGTCGAATAACCGTCAAAGAGGAGCTTGTCAATGGGCTCTCCCTTCTTAAGTCTGGCCAGAGCTCCATCCTGCCAGAGGATCGGAGCAACATCCGAAAGCGTGCCTTTAAGACGATTGTGTCTGCACATGAGAGCTTTATGACATATCTCAAGTCTCTCATCCATGATCTTCCAGAATTTATACATATCGCCTTCCGATGAGCAGGCAACGTCAACGAGGTTGATCGTAACAACACCCTGATTGAAGCGGCCGTAATATTTGCGCTGTCCTTCAACGTAGTTGCCGGCATTTGCGATATTGCCCACGCCCGCTTCGGTGAATCTGTCGGGAGTAAGGAAAGATCTGCAGCCCATGCAGGGATAGCAGTCACCGGACTTGAGTTCCTTCATGATCTTCTCGGAGATATAATCGGGAACAAGTCTCTTGGCTGTACATCTTGCAGCAAGTCTGGTCAGATAGAAATACTTGCTGTCTTCATGGATATTGTCCTCTTCCAGAACATAGATCAGTTTGGGGAATGCGGGAGTGATGAAAACACCCTTCTCGTTCTTGACACCTTTGATCCTCTGATTGAGCATCTCTTCGATGATCATCGCAAGGTCATCACGGATCTGTCCCTCCGGAACCTCATCTATATACATGAATACAGTGATGAAAGGAGCCTGACCGTTGGTGGTCATGAGTGTGATCACCTGATACTGCATGATCTGACAGCCTCGGTTGATCTCCTCTTTTACTCTCATCTCGGCAATCTGATTTATTTTGTCATCAGATACTTCGATATCCATAAGTTCCATCTCTTTACGCACCTCGGCACGGAGCTTATCTCTGCTGACCTGCACGAAAGGAGCAAGATGTGCAAGTGAGATGCTCTGTCCGCCGTACTGTGAGCTGGCGATCTGTGCTATTGCCTGAGTGGCTATATTACATGCCGTGGAAAAGCTCTTGGGGGTATCGATCATCGTTTCTGATATGACGGTACCGTTCTGAAGCATATCCTCTAGGTTAACGAGGCAGCAGTTATGCATATGCTGTGCAAAATAATCCGAGTCATGGAAATGGATGAGTCCTTTTTCATGAGCTTCTACGACTTCTTCGGGAAGAAGGAGCCTCTTAGTGATATCCTTGCTGACCTCACCGGCCATATAATCTCTCTGAACAGAGTTGACGATAGGGTTTTTGTTGGAGTTTTCCTGCTTAACTTCTTCGTTGTTGCATTCGAGCAGGCTTAAGATCTGATCATCCGTCGAATTGGATTTACGTGCAAGAGCATGTCTGTATCTGTAAGTGATATAGTTGCGGGCCATCTCATAAGCTCTGTACTTCATGAGCTGGTTCTCGACCATATCCTGGATCTCTTCGACATTGGCAGACCTGCACATGTCACCGCAGGATCTTGTAACGGCGTCTGCAATCTCCTGGATCTCCTCCATAGTCAGTTTCTGGGATTCATTGACACTGTCATTGGCTTTTTTGATCGCAACGACGATCTTCTCCTGGTCAAATTCTACTTCCGCACCGCTTCTCTTAATGATCTTCAAAACACATCCCTCACTTTATTATGGTAACTAAATATTTATTAAAAATCCGTCATTTCCCGGCATATCCGATATCTAGTTATGTAACCGAGAAAATTAACAGGGCAACTACAACATATTGTAGTCGCCCTTATTGCTCGTGTCAAGATATGGTAGAAAGAAACGTAAAACAAAAGTTAACAAATCAGCCTGTCGTATTTTGTATAAAGTTAACATTTTTCAGGGTGATAACATACAATATATAGTTGTTGTTGCATTCGTTTAATCTATATATTGTGCCGTAAATTCATCTTCCGTCAGCACTTTCACGCCCAATTCACGCGCTGTCCTGTTCTTGGTCGAGTTGGAGGCCGGATCATTATTGATCAGGCACTCGGTTTTCCCGGTTACCGATCCTGTCACCTTTCCTCCGAGCTTTTCTATGACGTCTTTGAGTTCGTTTCTGTTTGAATAATGCTCAAGAGACCCCGTCACCACAAAACTCAGGCCTGCAAGTTTCTGCTCACCTGTAAGGGCGGGCGCATCGGCAAGTGTGATCTCCTGAAGCAGTTCGTTCCATATATTCAGATGAGCCGGATCGGAAAAATATCCGCACACACTCGAAGCGATCACCGGACCTATGCCATCTATCCGGGACAGTTCATCTTCATCAGCTCTCACGATCGATCCGGGATCGTAACAAAAATGCCTGCAGATAAGTTTTGCAGTTGCTACACCGACATTCTCTATACCGATCGCATACAGAAGGCGATGCAGTTCGGTATTTCTCGATACATCGATCGAAGCGATCAGATTCTCATATGATCTTTCGCCGAAGCCTTCCATCTCCGTTATACGATCCCTGTAACGGTCAAGATGATACAGATCCGTAAACGAATGTATCATGCCGGCTGCGATGAACTTCTCGATAGTCGCCTCGGATAATCCGTCCATATTCATTGCATCCCTGCTCACAAACTGAGTAAAGGCCCCGAGCTTCTTGGCCGGACATTCCGGATTGGAACAATACAGATAAGCGGTACCTTCATTTTCCTTTAAATATGTCGCTCCGGAACATACCGGGCAGGTCTTGGGGATCTCAAGGTCATCCGAACACGTAAGGTTCTCGGCGATCTGCGGGATGATCATATTCGCCTTATATACACGGATAGTATCTCCCAGGCCGAGTTTAAGATTTCTTACTATACTTATATTATGAACAGATGCTCTCGAGACGGTAGTCCCCTCAAGTTCAACCGGGTCAAATATGGCGACGGGATTGATGAGTCCAGTCCGGCTGGCGGACCATTCGATCTGGCGGAGGGTCGTATCCTTAGTTTCATCAGTCCACTTAAATGCTATGGCATTACGCGGGAACTTGGCAGTCATGCCCAGAGAATCCCCGTAAGATATCTCATCAAGAAGAAGGACCAGTCCGTCGGAAGGGATATCATATGTACGGATACGTTCTTCATAATCTTCTATATAAGAGATGATCGTATCGGGAGTAACAACAACGTGATCAACCACATCAAATCCCTGTTTCTTAAGAAACTCAAATTCAGACAGATGCCGATCGCCAAAATCAACCCCGGGTGCGGACACGAGTGAAAAAGCAAAAAAACGTACCATGCGTTTGGCGGTAACGGAAGGATCGAGTTGTCTGACAGCTCCCGAGCAAAGATTACGGGGGTTTTTAAATCGCTGTGTTTCATCGGGGATCGATGAATTGATCTTTTCGAAATCGGAGTAGCTGATCACGGCTTCTCCTCTTATGACCAGTTCACCTTTATACTCTATCGAGTGAGGAAGGTTAATAAATGTACGAGCGTTATTCGTTACGACCTCTCCGATCTCGCCGTTACCACGCGTTATTGCTTTTGCAAGTTTTCCGTCAAAATATGTGATCACGACAGTCAGACCGTCAAGTTTCCAACTCAGTATACCATCGTGTCCGTCAAGCCATTCTCTGAGCTCCTCGCGGTCCTTGGTCTTACCCAGACTGAGCATGGGTTTTTCATGTCTTTCCTTGGGCAGTTCATCAACAGATTCATACCCGACATTTACCGTAGGGGAATTGGCCAGAACATAGCCTGTTTCGGTCTCCAGAGACACCAGTTCGTCATACAGACGGTCATACTCATAATTGGACATTATCTCATCATCTTGTGCGTAGTATTTTTCGGAAGCACAATTTAATGTGGTGACCAGTTCGCGGATTCTATTCTTCTGAGATTCGTTTGCAGACATAAGATCTCCTTGTGAATGAGGCTGATTTTAGGGCCTCATTTATATTTTATGACAGATATATGTGATTTCAAATAGGTGAAAATTGATGAAAATAGAAACGCAAATTTGGAGATATTTTGATATTCAATTTACATAATAGAGCCATAAGTTCAGATATGTAAACCGCACTCTGAATACAGTATTTTCTTCTCTTCCGGGGCCAGAATCCGACTTGCACCAACTTGCAAATCTCCGAGTGTGACATTCATAACGCGCGTGCGTTTAAGCTGCTCAACTTTATATCCGAGTGACTCACACATACGCCTGATCTGTCTGTTTAATCCCTGGGTGAGGACCATGGTAAACGATGATCCGGAGGTACGCACCACCCTGCACGGACGTGTTGTTGTATCAAGATCTTCAAGATATATACCCGAAGCAAGCTTCTCTAATTCAATATCACTTATTATTTTATTTACCCTGACCTCATACTCTTTTTCATGAAAACGCGATCCTCTCATCATCGCATCGATCAGATCACCGTCGTCAGTCATGATCAGAAGACCTTCGGAATCTCTGTCGAGCCGTCCGGCATATGTGAGTCGTCTTTCGGATGAGATCTCATCGATGACAAGTCGATCTGCATGAGGGTCCTTTTCCGAACATGTCACACCGACAGGTTTGTAATATGCCATCACGATAGTTTCATCCGGAAGAAAGATCTCCCGTCCCGAGACGGTCACTTTCACGCCGGAAGACACCTCATCACCGAGTGAGGCCACCTTACCGTCGATCATGACTTCACCTTTCAGGATCAGTTCATCGGCTCCCCGTCTGGAGCATATTCCGCATTTTGCCAGGTACTTGTTTATCCTCATTTTGTTGCTTTAACCAGTTTGTTTACGTATGGATTTTGTGTTCAATAATTATATCAGGATATAACATATCGTTTTATCTTTTAGCGCTCACATCACGCCGCAAGCCCTTTGGATAGTGGTTTTTTATCGTTTCACCGACTTTTTTACCCCATGAAAAACTTATACCGTTTATGGTCATTAAAGTCCAGGGCCCGTAAATACTATTACAGTCGTTATCATTGACGTTCACTGTCTCTCCCATCAGATATCTGACTGCATTATCATACGTTAAATCACATACGTTTTGCACCTCGTCAGGTCTGAGTGACATGGCCAGAGAATGTGCCGGTTCAAATCTGTCTTTATGTCTGGTCACCAGTTCTATACCGGGTCTGATGACACGAAGTCCTCTAAGCATCTGTTCGGAAATACCGTCCGGGAGCATATATATATGATCCTTATTTTCATAAATGATTCTGTTGTCAGATATCTCATAACCGAGCTCTGTATGAAGAAATCGTGCAACTTCATTGTATAATTGCCGGTTTTTGTTTTTCAAATCTTCATTACGGGCACTTTTGTCTGACATCCCTGTTTTGATCAGTTTAGCCGCAAAATGGCCTTCTCCTCTCAACCTGTGAGGCCATATTCGCTTTGACTCCTCCAAGGTCCACTCCGGATGACATTTAAAAAAAGTTTCAATGACGCGTTCATTTTCATCCGGTTCAAAGGTACATGTGGAATATACGATCACGCCCCCGCTTGTGACCATATCGGAAGCCGCATCAAGTATCTCATACTGTCTGGCGGCGCACATGTCAACATTGTCACTGCTCCATTCCAAACATGCATCATGATCCTTGCGGAACATCCCTTCACCGGAACACGGTGCATCAACACACACCTTATCAAAGTATCCCATAAAGTGTTGTGAAAGATCGGCGGGATGCATGCAGGTCACCAGACAATTGGATACTCCCATACGTTCTACGTTCTGAGACAGGATCCCGGCCCGGTCCGGAACATATTCGTTTGCGACAAGAACCCCTCTCCCCCTCATGCGTCCGGCGATATGCGTGGTCTTGCCTCCCGGGGCGGCACAAAGATCACATATACGTTCTCCAGGCTGCGGATCGAGCAGGGAATTCACTGCCATGGCACTGGGTTCCTGAATATAATACGCTCCTGCCTCATGATAAGGACTCCTGCCGGGGCAGGAGTCCTCATTATAATAATATCCTTCGTCACACCAGGTCACATGATCTTCCGGATCGATGTTACATCCCGGCTGCGTCAGTATGGCCTTAATCTTATCCTCATCATTCAGATCGACTTTAAGCGGATTGATCCGAAGTCCGTACGTGCGCTCATTACTGTAGGAGGATAAGAAATCCTCATATTCGTCCTTAAGGAGTTCGGACATGCGCGCCAGATATTCTTCGGGAAGAAAACTCATATCTCCCGTCATGATTCACTGGCGTTCTTCAGCGTTTCGGCATCCGAATTCAGAGACTCAACTATATCATTAACTTCATTAAGTATATTCTGATTCTGTTCGCTGGAATTATATGTCTCATGTGAATGAGCAGATACTTCTTCACTTATGGCACTTATTGTCTGTATGCTGTTGACGATCTCGGTATTAGCCTCGTCAAGATCTTCTATGGCCCTGCTCATGTTTTCTGTCTGCAGGCCAATTTCTTTTATGTTCTCTGCTATGGTGTTAAAACTCTCGGAAGTCTGCACGGCAGTCTCAGCCTGCTTTGTATTGGAATCAATGAGTCTGTGTATGGTATCGACCATAACATCGAGCTGCGAAGCAATATTATTGATCAGATCGGTTATATCGTTGGTCGCATTCGTCGTCTGATTGGCCAGACCGGATATCTCGGATGCAACAACGGCAAATCCTCTTCCCGCTTCTCCGGCCCTTGCGGCTTCGATCGAAGCATTAAGAGAAAGCAGAGATGTCTGTGAAGCAACATTCGTGATGATACTTGTAATACTGTTCATCTGACCTGTATATTCCTGGAAACTTTCCAGTGCCGAAGCAACATCCGAACCTGCCTTCTCACTGTCAGCAGTGAGGGCATTAAGTTCATTGATATGATTGCGTCCCTCGTTAACCGCGTTATCAGTCTGTTCCATGCTTTCGGAGATCGAAGCCGATGCATCCTTAACAGAACTGATATGTCTTTGTATATCCTCGGTCTTGATCAGCTGATTCTGGATGGCTTCAGCAGTTTCATTATTTCCGCTGGTCACTTCCTGCATTGCATTCAATGTATCCTCCATTGATGCTCTCAAGGAACCAACCTTAACATGGACATCCTCAACACCGTTGGTGATATCACCGGAGATACCCAGCACTTTTGATAGGATGGATGATACCCGGTTCTTCTCAACATTAAGTCTCTCCGCACGCATTTGAGAGAACATATCATATGTCAGATTAACGGTGATAAAAAATGCGACACACATGATGATCAGCAGAGCCTGAATCTCATATGTTGCGGAATTTTCGGCAAAACCGAACTTTATCACCTTCCTTATGACATCAACAACATTAAGGATCGCGGCGCCGAAACCGATTATCATGATGAATCTTCTGTTGTTAAATATCATCAGGATAAGAAGCATCGGCATTACATATGTGAACACAAGATCGTTATTGGCAGTAAAAAGGAAAAATGTGTACATCAGTGTAAAACCGACACCGATTATCCTCATGATAGCACGCGGTGAATCCGGCTCCCTTTTAAATATCAACCAGGAAGCAACTATCGGCCACACACACAAAAGCACTACCATCAAGGTATAACCTCCGCTCCTGGCGCCCTTTACAAATTCAAGTACATAAGCCAAGAAAAAAATGATGTTCAGGATGGTCGCACATACAGTTCCTCTTTTGTTGGCAAGCGCCAACTCGGCATCGAATTCTGTTGCGTTGCCATTGGTATTGATCATTTCAGCCATAATATCCCCCTTTAAAATTTTTTATAATAATTTGGCTAATTTATCTCTGTTATAAACAATGGATTCATATATATCGCTGTAATCCGTCTGAGTACGTTTACGAAGCAGATCCGTGATCTCGGACAGTTTTGCTTCAAGCGGAGAAAGAGCTAGATTGGATGTGACGCCTTTAAGTGCATGTGCAAGTTCAAAAGCCTGATCTAGGTCGCCTTCTTTTAATGCTTCTCCGAGAGCATCGATCTTCTCATCACCGAGGAACTTACCGATCATCTTAAGGTAAAAATCCTCATTATTCATACACCGGCCAAGGCCTTCATCAACATTGACACCGAGCCCGCGAAGTTCATCCAAAGTCATCTTTTCTCTCCCGTATCATCTCAGTCATATCATCAACGTTCAAAGGTGTCGAGAAGAAATAACCCTGAACAATATCGCATCCCGCTACTTTAATGATATCATATTGGGCTTCAGTTTCAACGCCTTCGGCTATAGTCGGAATATCCAGGAACTGTGCGATATCGATAACCAGTTCGACCATCTTCTTTGCACGTTCATCGGTGGTTATCTCTCCCATAAACTCCTTATCTATCTTTAATGCATCAATCGGCAGAGAATAAAGCATATTAAGGGAAGAATATCCGGTCCCGAAATCGTCCATCTCTATCTTAAAGCCTATGGCTCTGAGCCTGTTTACCACATCTACTATCTGCTGTGAATTCTCGGTATATGAAGACTCGGTGATCTCAAGCACAAAGGCTCCGTCCGGTATGTCGTTATCAAGGACTATATCCGACAGAAAACCTGTAATATCCGATTCATACATATCGATACGTGACACATTAACGCTCACTCGCAAAAATGCTCCGAAATCTTCACGCCACTTTCTGATCTGTCTTCCGACCTCGGTCCATACATATCTGTCAAGTTTGCGTATTTTTCCGTTTTCCTCAAAAAGGGGGATGAATTCACCCGGATAGAGCATTCCGAATTTATGATGATCCCATCTTACAAGAGCTTCCGCTCCGGATAATACGTTTTTGTTTTCCATAATGCGGAATTTGGGCTGATAAAAGACCTTAAACTCTCCATTCTCGAGAGAAGTCTCAAAATCATCCAGCAAAGTTGCTTCGCGGATCTGCTTTCTGTGCATCTCATCATCATAAAACGCAAAGCCCGCCCCGATCCGGTTGCGGATCAGATTGCAAGCCTGCAGAGCCCATGCAAAGTCTTCTTCTATATTATTATCACCCGAAACATTGGAATAGATACCCATCCTCAGGCGGCTTTCTCCGTCCTTGATGAGTTCCGTAAGACCCATAACGATCGAACTGTAAAGTTCCTCATAATCGTCCACATGCGGGATATACAGATAAAAGGAATCGGCATCATACCTGCAGGCCATTCCGCCATGTATCATTACATTATGTCGGATCCTGTTGGATACGGCACACAGTATCTTATCGCCGAAATGTCGGCCATACATGGCATTGAGCAGATGGAAACGGTTGATATTCATCACGATCGCATCCATGCTGATATCAGCATGATGCTTATCGTACTGATTACAGTATTCAAAAAAGAATTCCTTATTATATAACCCGGTAAGCGCATCCGTCTCCGTAGCATGAATAAGGTTCGTATTCTCATATAGATCTATGGAATGTCTGATCCTGGCAAGAATGATCTCAGGCTGATCATAGGGTTTGGTCAGAAAATCGGCTGCTCCGAGCTGAAGCGATCTTATCTCGGCTTCTTTATCCGATGTAAGAACGATCACGGGAACAGTCTGCAGAGAAAGATCATGGCTCATCTCTTCAAGAACCTGATAGCCGTCTTTACCCGGCATCATGATATCGAGAAGAACCAGGCTTAAGATGTCGGAAAAAGATCGCATCTTATCCAGCGCTTCATCCCCATCCGAAGCATACATGACCTCATAAGCCGAACCCAGGATAAGGCCAAGCATCTCCCGGTTTACTTCCTCATCATCAACCACGAGGACGAATTTGATGAAATCATCATTTGCGCCTTTTTTCATATTTAATATTATATCAATTTTTCCAAAAACAGTATTGCCTTTTTCCAGAAATGGTGTAAATTTAACTTACTATCAGAGTTTAAGGTTAAACCGTAATGTCCAAAGAACACGTTAATATCAAATACGAAAAAAAGAATGAATGGCCGTTCGAACTGACAAGGATCCAATGGCTTTGGTTCAACATGAAAGGGCTCAGAGCATTGTATATCATCGCAATGTTCGGAACCCTGGTTTATAATGCTCTTCAACTTACGGTTCCGTATTTTTCGTCCAAACTCATCGACACATTTTTATCCGGTGAGGATGCTGCATATAATCTTGCCAATCATCGTGATCTTTTCTATATTCTCATAGCCCTTATGGTCGGGCTCACGCTTTTCAGAGTTGTGATAGTTTATCTCGACTGTCTGGCTTACGAAAAAGTATCTCAGGGTGTACTCTTCAGGATCAGGAATCTTCTGTATGACAAGATCCAGCGTCAGGACATGAAGTTCTATTCAACATACAGGACAGGTGATCTGATGACCAGAGTGACCGGTGACCTTGACGCGGTCAGACATATGATCGCATGGGTTGTCCGGATGGTTGTGGAAGCATTCTCCCTGCTCGGAGCCGTGGCTGTTTACTATTTCTATATGAACTGGAAACTTGCCCTGTGCCTTCTTGCCGTCGCTCCCCTGATCTTCCTCATCATATATCTGTTTAAGATCCGCGTTGCCCCCATGCATGCTCTTTTGAGGGAAAAACTCGCGGTCATGAACACGATCGCCCAGGAGAACATTTCCGGTAACCGCGTAGTCAAGGCTTTTGCCAAAGAACAATATGAGATTGATAAATTCGACGAATGTAATACCGACTACCGTGAGACCAACAAAAAGACCGCTTTTACCTGGCTTACTTTCTTTCCTTATATAGAATCACTGGCAAACCTGCTTCCTGTGATACAGCTCCTTGTCGGCGGACTTTTCCTCATAAAAGGTTCTCTGACCATGGGCGAATATGTGGCATTCAGCGGCCTGACATGGGCTATCGCCAATCCCATGAGACAGCTCGGTAATATAATGAATGAATTCCAGCGTTTCTCCGCTGCTTCCCGTAAGGTTATGGAGATCTACTACTCCGTTCCCGAGATCAAGGATAAATGTGATGCGATACCTCATCCGGAGCGTTTTGAAGGACTGGTCGAGTTCAGAGATGTGACATTCAAGTATTCGGACGGTAATCTCCCCGTGCTCAAGCATGTATCGTTTACCGCCAATCCCGGTGAAACTGTTGCGATCATGGGTGAGACAGGCTGCGGAAAGACCTCTCTCATACATCTCATCCCGAGGTTTTACGAACCGCTCGAAGGCCGTGTGATGATAGACGGACACGACGTAAGCGCATATAAACTCAAGGATTTAAGAAGTAATATCGGTCTGGCTACTCAGGACGTGCTGCTCTATTCCGATACCATAGACGGCAATATCGCTTACGGAGATTCCAACCTTCCCAAGACCGATGTAATAAGATATGCAAGAACATCGGCTGCCGACGACTTCATAGCCAAGATGCCCGAAGGTTATGAGACCATCGTAGGCGAGCGCGGAGTCGGCCTATCCGGAGGTCAGAAACAGAGGATATCTCTGGCAAGAGCTCTGGCTGTCAAGCCTTCGATCCTGATACTCGATGATACGACTTCGGCCGTTGATCTTGAGACCGAAAAAGAGATCCAGCACAACCTTGATGAGTTGCCTTTTACATGTACCAAGATCATCATCGCACAGCGTATCTCGACAACCAAGAAGGCCGACAAGATACTGATCATGAACCATGGTGAGATAACCGAATCCGGTACTCACGAAGAACTTATCGCCAAAGGCGGTTATTACGCAGAACTGGTTAAGCTTCAGACCGGTGAAAACGAACGGGAACAGGTGTAAACTATGGCACGTAATACCTATAAAGAAGACGAGCTCCTAGAAGAGCCGTTTGACATAAAGCACCTGCTTCGCGCATGGGTATATATCAAGCATTATTCAGGCCCCATGGTACTGGCTCTGATTCTCTCTGCCATTGGCGGAGCTGCCGCTCTCGTATCTCCGATGATCGTTGAGAAAGCACTGGATGAAGCAATTCCCGCCGGAGATGTCCGAATGCTCATAATCCTCGTGGTCTGGCTTGTAGTCTTCTACCTGTTAAGCATCATATTCTTCACTATCAGATCACGGATAATGATCAACGTGAGCCAGGACATCATATATAACATCCGTAATGATGTTTTCAAACATCTTCAGGCTCTGCCCTTCCAGTATTACGACAGCAGGCCTCACGGAAAGATCCTCATAAGGGTCGTGAACTACGTTAACTCAGTTTCCGATATGCTTTCCAACGGACTCATAAATGTCATCCTGGAGATCTTAAACCTGATATTTATAATCATCTTCATGTTCATCGTTGACGTAAAGCTGTCTTTGGTCGTAATGGCAGGCGTACCCGTTCTTATGGTGTTCATGTTCTGGATCAAGAACAAACAGCGTAAGGCTTGGCAACAGGTGTCCAACAAGAATTCCAACCTGAATGCTTATCTTCAGGAAAACATCGTAGGTGCCCGCATCACTCAGATATTTGCCCGCGAAGACGAAAATGCCGAGATCTTCGAAGGTCTTTCAGACAGATGCCGTAAAACATGGATGCGCGCGATCGAATACAGTACGCTTGTATGGCCCGGCATAGATACGATATCGGTTCTTGTACGAGCTGCGATCTTCATCACAGGCATACTTATATTCGGGCAGGGCAACACTTCTCTCGGTGTGATCGTTGCGATCTCAAGTTATGCCTCCAGATTCTGGCAGCCCATCATGAACCTGGGCAATATATTCAATAACTTCATCAACAATATCGCTTATCTCGAAAGGATATTCGAAACCATCGATGAGCCCGTGGAAGTCCGTGATGCAGATGATGCTTATGAGCTTCCCACGATCTCGGGAAGTGTCGAATTCGATCACGTTTCATTCTCCTATGAAGAAGGAAAAGAAGTGCTTCACGATGTATCTTTCACCGTCAATCCGGGAGAAAGCATCGCGCTTGTAGGTCCTACCGGTGCGGGCAAGAGTACTATCGTCAGCCTCATCTCCCGCTTCTATAACCTTGATAAGGGAAGGATCCTGATTGACGGACATGATATATCCAAGGTAACTCTTCATTCTCTGAGATCCCAGATGGGCATAATGCTGCAGGACAGTTTTATCTTCTCCGGTACCATCGAAGACAATATCAGATACGGCAAGCTCGATGCCACGCATGAAGAGATCGTTAAAGCCAGCCGTCTCGTATGCGCAGACGACTTCATCTCGGGAATGCCTGACGGATACAGGTCCGAAGTAAAAGAAAGGGGCTCACTTCTTTCCCAGGGACAGAAACAGCTCATCTCATTTGCTCGTACGCTTCTCTCCGATCCTGCGATACTGGTCCTGGATGAAGCTACATCAAGTATAGACGTACAGACGGAAAAAGCCCTCCAGCAAGGCCTGAATGCCATGATGAAGGGCAGGACAAGTTTCGTTATAGCTCATCGTCTCTCAACCATCACCGGCTGCGACAAGATCATGTATATTGATAACGGCGGCATAGTCGAATGCGGTACTCATACTGAACTTATGGAGAAAAAAGGTTTATACTATAAGTTGTACACCGCGCAGGTTGACGACATTCAATAGGAATAAAGATGAGCATACTCATAACGGGCGGTGCAGGATTCATCGGAAGCTGCATCGTCAGATCTTTAAATGACCGGGGTATATATGACCTGATCATATCGGATAACATCACAGGCAACAAAGAACTCAACCTGAACTCTCACAGGTATGTCTCCTATGTTCCCAAAGAAGATCTGCTTGAATCTCTTGAAGCACTGACCGATATCACTGTGGTCATACATATGGGCGCCTGCTCTTCCACCACGATCACCGATTGGGATTATCTGTATCACAATAACTTTAAATTCTCATGTACTCTCTGGAATCATTGCGCCCGTCACCAGATTCCCTTTATCTATGCATCATCAGCCGCGACATACGGAGACGGCGCGCAGGGATTCGATGACGAATGCGACATCGATACCCTGAAACCTCTTAATATGTACGCAAAAAGCAAGCAGATGTTTGACATGTGGATCAAACATGACGCTTCCATAATACCGCCCCAGCATGTCGGACTTAAGTTTTTCAATGTCTACGGTCCAAACGAATATTTCAAGGGAGACATGTCATCAATTGTCTATAAAGGATACAGACAGATAATCGAAAGCGGGTGGATAAGCTTATTTAAGTCTTACGATCCGAACTATCCTGACGGCGGACAGTTGCGGGATTTCGTATATGTCAAGGATATATGCGATGTGATACTATGGTTTATGGATCATCCTGATATAAGTGGCCTCTTTAATGTTGGAACCGGACATGCTGTCAGTTTTTCTCACGTGGCTGAGGTGACATTTCGGGCAATGGGGATGACTCCGAACATCGAATATATAGATATGCCGGATACTATCAGACAGCAATATCAATACTATACTCAGGCTAAGATGGATAAATTACGTTCATCAGGTTATGAAAAGCCGTTTACTTCACCCGAGGACGGCGTAACGGAGTATGTACAGGAATACCTGAGCAAAGGATACAGGATATATTGATGAAGAACATACTTATCGTCGGGGATATGATGCTCGACATATATCATAAAGGACAGGTGACCAGGATATCACCCGAAGCCCCTGTCCCTATCCTGCATAGGACGGATCCCGACAGATTCGTTCCGGGCGGCGCATGCAATGTGGCCATGAACGTGTGCACATCGGGACATAAAGCATATATCGCAGGAATAGTGGGCAATGACGATAACGGTGATACTCTTCTCTCTCTCCTGAATGATTCTGATATAGATACATCCGCGGTCACCAGATGCGATATCGATACAATAACCAAAGCAAGATTCATATCCGCTCAAAACAGCCAGCTTCTCAGAGTCGATACCGAAGATCCGTCATCGATCAGATCACTGACAGATTACGACAGAATACTGGACTCCGTCTCTTCTCTCATCCCGCAGATCGATCTGATTATCCTGTCCGATTATATGAAAGGGCTTCTTACATATGAATTCACACAGGCCCTTATCAAACTGGCATCAAAGCACGATATCCGGGTTCTGATAGACGTAAAGGATCCCGGCTTAAGTAAATACGCCGGTGCCTGGCTTCTTAAACCAAACAGATCGGAGCTGGCCGCCATGACCGGGATGCCTGTTCGCACGGCAGATGAAATATACTCGGCATCATGTAAACTCATCGAAAATACCGGCTGTAAATACGTGCTTACTACATGCGGTGAGGACGGCATGGTCCTGACTCATAACGGATCTTTCCGTCACATTCCGGCATACGGAAAAGAAGTCTATGACATAACCGGTGCCGGTGATGTAGTCATAGCTTATCTCGCTGCAGGCCTATCAGGCGGCATGTCTATAGATGATGCATCTGACCTTGCCAATCGAGCAGCCGGTATCAAAGTTTCTAAAATGGGCACGGCAACGGTATCAATGCATGAACTGGACAGTGCTCAGGCCAAAACAGTCGTATTTACCAATGGTTGCTTTGATATATTGCATATCGGTCATATCCGTTACCTGGAGCAGGCCAAAGCTCTCGGTGATATGCTGATCGTGGGAGTAAATGGTGATGAATCCGTACGCAGATTAAAAGGTCCCGGCAGGCCTATCAATACTGTTTCAGACCGTGTGGAAATGCTTAAAGCGCTTGAATGCGTTGATGAGGTAATAGTATTTGACGAAGATACCCCCTACGCTTTGATAGACCGTCTCAAGCCCGATATACTCGTAAAAGGCGGCGACTATACCATAGATGAAGTTGTGGGACGCGATATTGTTGAATCATACGGCGGACATGTAGAGATCATCCCTTTTGTAAAAGACCGGTCTACCACTTCCGTCATTGAACGTATACGCGCAAGCCATGATTCCAAGACCAACAAAGCTGTTTTTCTCGACAGAGACGGTACCATCAATATTGAAAAAGACTATTTATACAGGATATCCGATTTTGAATTCATAGACGGAAGCATTGATGCGCTTCGAAATCTTTCCGAGGCCGGTTATATGCTGATCATCGTATCCAACCAGTCCGGCATCGCCAGAGGATATTACAGCGAGGATGATTATCTTGCGCTTGATGAGTGGTTGAAGGATCAGCTTAAATCTCAGGGGGTAACGATCGAAGCCTCATACTACTGCCCTCATCTGCCGGGCGCTCCCGTAAAAGAATATGACCTCGAATGCGACTGCCGGAAACCGGGTATCGGACTTTTTAAAAAAGCTGCCAAGGACCTTGATCTGGATATGGCACATTCATTTGCGATAGGCGACAGATTAAGAGATCTGGAGATATGCAAATATACTGAATGTCAGGGATTTCTCGTTAATACAACGGAAAGTGATGATGTTATAGATGATGCCAAAAGAGGCTCCTATCCCGGCATCCGGTATGCCTCAGACCTTGCGGAAGCAGCTTCGATCATACTTAAGCAGGATCAGTGATCCTGTCTGTCCTTGTTTTTTTCTGTTTTGGATCCAGATCAAAATCCGACATCAGGCGTTCGATCACGTTGCATACATGCCCCGATGTTATCAGCCTGTGGCATTCAAACGCTCTTGCGGTCCCGAAATGATTGGGACATGAATAGAAATCTTTAAGATCCAGACTGTTTGCAGAATCATTCCAACATCCCGTACATGTATGATAATTGATCACGCGATACGGAGTATAAAACTCCGTAAAAGGAAGCGAGAATCCGGCTATCAAAACTACCGGCGTTCCTGCCGCCCAGGCAAGCCATGACAGCCCGCTGGATAATCCTATGAAGAAATCCGCATGAGCGAGCAGATCCACTCTTTCCTGCAGGGGCAGATTGCCCGTAAAATCTTCCGCCTCTTCCGGCATCGGAAAAGAGTTTCCTCCGACTTCCATATTCTTATCCCTGTCAATACACAGAACCCTGTAGCCCTTTTCTTTCAGATATGTGATAACTTCCTTCCAACCGGTCGGATTATTCCAGAACTTTGCATATGCGGTGCTCTTGGTAGCTATGCATACATATGGTTCTTTTATGGTACGCTCATCGGAATGCACAAGATTGGGGCGCAGTTCCTTAAAATCCAGTCCCAGCATGGGCGGTATGATCTTCTGTAATCCCGCAATGCGGTGATCCATCGGATTGTGTTTTTTCTCATCAGAAGCGGGGAAAAGACCCAAATGATAAGTAGCATAGCAATCGGGTACTTCGTCTCCTTTATGCAGATAGATCACATCAGGATAAGTGCGTTTAAACAGGTCAGCCAGTTCATCCTGCATCGTGCAATAAAGCCGGCACCCGTGTTTAATACGAAATTCCTCAGCATAAGGAAACCAGGCGATCAGATCTCCCAATGTCCCGATAGGAAAAACTATATGAACATTCCGGTTTCTCAGATCCAGATCATGAGTAAGGACCGGCTCACCGTCCTTCCATAATTCCACACGAAACCTTACATAAAACTTCTTGGTAGTTGATGCGACCGCATCGCTCAGATCAGTCTCAAAGAGCACGTTCATCGTGTCAAGATCCGTAAACCTTACATGATAGTTCCCCGCAGGGACCTGTAAACGTGCTCCGTCATTAAAATCCAGTTTGCAATTATTGTTAGGTATTGATGATATCATTTCAAAACAACTCTAATCAACCACCTGAAACAAGGTTTAGTGCTGCTCCACCTAAACCATTGTTTTGTCAATTTCCACCGGCTTGAATTATACTATCCGAAACAATTTGGGTAATAGCCCCATTTTTTACCAGATATGCTTTATCTTCGCCATTTTCAAGAGACTGAGAAAATTCGGGGATTGGAACATATGTACAAATCAGTATGTTCCCATCCTGTGTCTTTACTGTAATAGTTACAGTATTAGCCGCATTTACAGTTCCACCATTGTGGATTGTTTGAGTTCCACCATTATGCAGCCATCCAGAATCAGATTCGATCAAACCAGCTGATGTTGCGGTTCCTCCGTTTGCGACCTGTAACTTTTCATCGCTGATAGTTGCTTGATTTGTTCCTCCGAAGTCAACCGTTTGAGTACCGCCCTCTAAAGTTGTTTGTTTTGCGGTTCCTCCATTGCCGGCCTGTAGTGCTACATCATGACCGGCCTGTATATCACTGCCGACCTTTAGATCTCCATTGCCAGCATGCAATTTTACATCGTTTCCTGCTTTTACCTCTCTTCCGTCATCAACGGTTTGAGTTCCACCACTTATTAATCCCGCAGAGATAGTGATTCCTCCGCTGGCGACCGTTTGAGTTCCGCCACTTTCAGTTATTTGGGTTGCGGTTCCTCCATTACTGACTTGTAGCGCTCCACTACCGGCCTGCAACGCTTCACTGCTTGCTTGTATATTTCCACCGTTTTCTACTTTTACATCTCTTCCGCTATCAACAGTTTGAGTTCCACCACTGGTAACTCCTCCGATAACCGTCTGAGTACCGCCCTCTAAAGTTGTTTGTTTTGCGATTCCTCCGCTGCTAACCAGTTGTTCTCCGCCGCTTATAGTTGTTTGTGTAGCAGTTCCTCCACTTTGAATCGTTTGAGTTATGGCACCGCTTACTATTTCTGTAAATGAGCTTCTGTTATCATCTGTTAGAGTACCGCCAGCTATATTCTGTGTGCCTCCGGAACTGACAGCGTCAGCCTTTGAGACAGATACGATTGCTTCTAAAGGCGCGCCCTGCGCTGATACAACGCCGGATTGTTTTGCCTGATACATGCCAATATATCCGGCAGCTTTCATTACGTTTGTACCTATGTCATCAGTATTTTTGTTCACATGACCATTCGAATACACAATAGAAGACTCGGGTATCATGCTCTCAAGAAATTTCGGCCCTTCAGCTTGTGATCCGGTCTGTTCATTGTAAAAATTTACAGCTCTGAAATCGCTTTCCGCAACAAGATTAAGCTGTATCTGCTCTCCGTTCTCTTTCATGGTCATTGAAACCGCAACGCCCTGATCAGTCACTTTTGCAAGCTGATTCACCATTACGGGAGTAAATACGTTAGCATTTCCCATATCGATCTGCAGAGTCTGCCCGGATGCAACACCTGCGGAGGTCACATCACTTTCTCTATTCAGAGCTGCCATACCGCTGTCGATCTTTTCTTTAAATGACACATCGTCATTCCACGCAGCAACGGCAGGACCACCAGACAAGACATTATCATATTGGTAACCTCCCGTTGCTTCATAATCAAGGGGCACCAAACGTTTTCTCAATTCATTTAAGTTCTTCCAATACTCATCACTCGAAATATACCAATCTAATGAATCACCTGAAGAATTGTTCTTCGTTGAAGAATCGGACGGACCGGGATCAGGTGTCGGATCAGGTGCAGGGGTTGGATCGACCGGGGCAGGATCAGGCCCCGACTTGGACGTAAGATTCGGATTCTGACAGACGATATTATCTCCGGACAAAGTTCCGCCATGATTATTGGTTACTCTAGAATTTCCATTAACTGTTCCACCTGACCAGTTATCGGTAACATCGCCATTATTAACTTCTCCACCATCGAGATTATTAGTTACACTGCCCTCGTTGACAATTCCATTATTATTGGTTACAGAACCTCCGTTAACTATACCGCCACTGCAATTATTTGTTACTACACTTGTATCACTTGCGTTGAATACGATACCGCTGTTGTTTGTAACCGTACCCCCATCGTTATTAGTTACTTCCCCACCGGTATTGTTTAGCTGAACTACTCCACCGCTGTTATTAGTAGCTGTACCACTGATATTTTGCTGAAGAACTCCACCGCTGTTATTTGTGACATCACCGCCATTATTTATCTCAACGACTCCACCATTGTTATTAGTGACTATACCACCACTGTTGACCCCTATCGTTCCGCCGGAATTATTGGTAACTGTTCCGCCGTTATTGACTTCAACCGTACCACCGGAATTGTTAGTAACCGACCCACCAGAGTTGTTTCCTTCAACAGTACCAAAGTTGCCTTCGATGGTACCACCACTGTTGTTATTCTTTATCGTTCCATGATTATCATGAACTGTTCCGTAGTTATCAGTGATCGTTCCACTATTGGTTCCTACAGTCTGCCCGGCCGAAACGGTTCCGCTGGTAGCAGTCCATGTTTCATAGGTATATCCTTCTGCCTGGGCTTCAATCACAGTGCACATACCCGCTGTTATCGGTGACATTACCGCGGCAGCACCCATTATGGCTGTCATACATTTTACGGATATTCTTTTGATCATCTCGTTATTACGCATATAATCATCTCCATTTACGGCTCAAAGGACCAAATAATGACACCTACAGTTAGTTAATTATACCACGACATATCTTCATCAATAAACCGACTTTTTAACCAGTTCGCATATGATATGTATGATCAGAATATGACTCTCCTGCACCCTGGCAGTATCATCTGAGGGAACTATGAGAGGATACTCGACTACAGAACCTATCCTGCCTCCGCCATAGCCTAACAGTGCGGTTGTTACTGCACCTTTTTCCCGGGCTTTCACAGCGGCACGATATACATTCTCACTGTTTCCGGAAGTAGATATTCCGATAAATACATCACCCTTCTGACAATAAGTCCCGGCCTGGATTGCAAATACATTCTCATATCCGTGATCGTTGCTGAGCGCCGTCATGATTGCCACATCGGAATTCATGACAATGGCCTGACACGGATTCTTTTTTTCAGCTGTGCATCCGATGATCTCGCTGGCAAAATGAAGCGCATCCGAAGCAGAACCGCCGTTTCCGCACAGGATCAGCTTGTGCCCGGCTTTCGTAGTCTCTGTAATGATATCAGCCAGTTGTACGATAGCTTTCATCAGCTCATCATCATTAAGCATGTCTTGTTTCAGCCTGATATTCTCTTCTATCCGTTCTCTGATCAAACTATCCATATGATCCTCCGAAGATCATTCAAACTTAAAGCTTTCGAAATCAAAAATGCTGCCCGGCAGGAATACGAAAGACACATTCCATTTTCCCTCTATATGGGGAAGTTTGAATGTCTGTGCTTCATATTCATCAGACTGTGCGAATTCACATACCTCTCTTATATTCTCATTGTCTCTGATGAACCTTACATGTACGGGATTGGTTTCATTAACCGTACGCCCCCAGATGGTTATGGAATCGACACCTTCAGTCCCGAAATCCATATCCTTATATTCCATCGAAACATTATTGCCGATGCCTTCCACGGCAGTATCGGTACGGTTAAATTCATCTCCGTATATCGCATCCGCCTCTGCGGCAAGAAGTCTTGCATGCGCTCTGTCCGCCTTATCGAATACGAAACCCTTTACATGTACTTTTTGTGTAAATTCAAAACTTATCGATGTAATCCCTTTAACCCGATGCATCAGCTGCCACGAATCTTCGATAAACACGGCCCATTGTCTGGGTTTTGAATAAACCGTATCAAGAAGACAGACTTCACTTCCGCTCCCGGGCACTCCCTGCCATACTTTGAGAGGAACATCATCCGAATCCAGTGCAAATATAGGTATCGTGATACGGTCGGCCCCGTATGGTCCGAAATCAAGGCCTTCAAAAGTCACGATCGTACGTCCGTCCCTGGCAGTCGCAAATCCTTTTTCATTTCCGCTTCCCACTTCTCCGATCGATGATGAATAAGTGCTTCCCGCTATGAACTCATACGGATTCCGATATGCCTCACCGCATCCCGTGATCTCAAACTCAAGATCCGATATGACACGCACCTTCTGCCTGAATCCTCCGACAGTTGCTCGAAGTCTGAAATTACCGTCTCCGATCCCATGTATGATAATGATATCCTTACATACCGCGCTCTCATCCGAGCCGCTGTCAGGTTTTATGATCTCAAGTTTTGCAAGTGGTGAACCGATGCCCATATCATCGACAATACTGTAATTTATTTCATGCCCCGATGAATCCTCGGGTTCTACATAGCTTTTAACCTTTACCGTTCTGTGATCGGGATCAAGAACCCGGTCTTCATCACAGACGAGCGTGATCCGTCTGACATCGGGATCATCTTTAACTATCGATACCCTGATCGCAGGATCGACAGAGGCATCTCTGTCGCATTCCACAGCTGCCAGGAGCCTGCCGTTAAACAGGCGTCTGTTATCTACCCTGTAGCCGTCAGGATCCGCGCTGTTGCCGTTATCAAGACCTATCAGGTGTCCGGGTCCGTCTACGCATACACTTACTCTGTCACAGGCATTCTCCACCGGATACCCGTCCGCATCGATCGCACTTATCTCATAATAAGTGATATCCTGTGCCTCTTCCGTGGATGTGTATTCATATCTTTTTACTACGAGCCTGTCTGTATTACCGAAACTGTGCCGCTCACATATCGCTGCGATCTCATCTGATCCGGGTGATTTATATGCCTTAGCCGTTATGCATCCTTTTTCATAAGGAACGCTGTAATCGGCTATGATATGCCATCCGCTGCCGGGCTCATGATCAATCGTCTGTCGGCCCAGACTGCGCCCGTTTATGAACAGTTCAACCTCAGGCAGATTGGATACAACTCTCACATCCACAGTCTGTCCCGGATTAAAATCCCAGTAAGGAAAAACATGGACAAAAGGCTCTTCGTCCGGGCTTACCCATGCGGATTTCCAGATCCAGTATGAATCCTTCGGAAATCCTGCCGTATCGATCTGTCCGAAATAGGAATTACGCGTTTTGTACGGAGTGGGCTCACCTATATAGTCAAAACCCGACCACAGGAACTGCCCGAGAGAATACGGCGTATCCCTGTCTATGCATACACACGCTTCATAACTCTTCGCAGACCAGCTCGTAGTTGAGTTTCCGAGCGCCGAACACTGTTCATCCTCTTCACCGAGAGAATTTGCGGACAGGGGCAGATGATATACGCCTCTGCTCTGAGTGATCGACGACGTCTCACTTCCGTATATGATCCAGTCGGGGTGTTTGGCATGATGCTCCTCATAGCAGCTTTCACCGTAATTATATCCTGCCACTTTAAGGATATCCGCGCACTTCTGTGCATTGGCCCAAGGCATATAGTTGGATCCCTGGGTGATATACGCGTTGGCGCGGTAATCATGACAGGCCACGAGATGCATCAGATGCGCGGTCATCTCCTGACCCTCTTTCTCATAATTATGAATATCGGCTATCTCATTACCGATACTCCACATGATCACGCAGGGATGGTTCCTGTCACGTGTTACCCAGCTTGCCACATCGCGCTCATGCCATTCATCGAAAAATCTGGCATAATCAAACTCTGTCTTGGGATGGTTCCACATATCAAAAGCTTCAGAAAGATACATCACGCCCATCTCATCACACAGTTCAAGCAATCCCGGAGCCATCATGTTATGCGTTCCGCGGATCGCATTCACGCCCATGGTCTTTAAGATCTCAATCTTTCTTCGCATGGCGGATCTGTTAAACTCGGCCCCAAGTAGTCCTAGATCATGGTGTTCGCATACACCGTTTAACTTGATATTCCGTCCGTTGAGATACATACCGGAGGCAGGATCAAATCTGACATTTCTGAAACCGATCCTGTTTTCGACAGTCTGTATACATTTCCTATCTGACGTTATAAGCGATGTTTTCAGACTGTACAGGTACGGATCCGATATGTCCCAGATATGAGCATCTTTCACCAGATAAACACTCTCATCAAATGCCTTTTTTCTGCCTTTCTCATAAGACTGATCATATACATACGCTTCCGCAGATGCCTTGGTAGGAATAAGCTCCACAGGCTTTCCGGCCGCATCGCAGAGAGTGTTTACTACTTTTATGTCTGTCCCGGCATCGGAATCGTTCAGACAGGTATCAACATATAAAAGATACCCATCTTCACACTCCTCGGCATGAATATAGACTCCGTTTTCGGGAATATAGCTCTCCGGATATTCAGCAAACCAAACATCCCTGTAGATGCCGGCTCCGGAGTACCATCTGGAATTGGGGGACTTGAAATTAACGGCAACAACGAGCTCATTCTCACCGTCTGTGAGTTTATCATCAGGCAGATCCAGGACGAACTGCGAGTATCCGTACTTCCACTCTCCGACCTTTTCTCCGTTCAGGAAGTATGTCGAATCCATATATACTCCGTCAAATATAACGGAAATATGCCTGAGCCCAGAAGCCGCATCCGCTCCGATCTCATTCTTATCTACGACAAATCTCTTTCTGTATCTTCCGTATCCGTCGCGATACAGGTCCGAGACGTCATATATAAGCCAGTCATGCGGAATCCGCACCTTAGCCCATTCATCATTTTGCAGATTATCCGGGGAATCATTTAAATTGAACTCCCATCCCTCATTCCATAATGTTTTCATATATTCACCTTTTTAAAAAAGGCTCGCACCGGAAAGTGCGAGCCTTTGAGCGACTCCTTTTTACAGGAATACATACTTAAGTACAAAGAGTACTGCAAGTACATACATGAGCGGGCTGACCTTCTTAGCCTTGCCGCAGCATACGTTGATAACAACATAAGAGATGATACCTACTGCGATACCGTCTGAAATGCTGTAAAGGATGGGCATTGCAACAAGTGAAAGGTAAGCGGGAACAGCTTCTGTAAGATCCTTGAAATCGATCTCTGCTACTGCTGTGATCATAAGAAATCCTACGAAGATAAGTGCAGGTGCAGTCGCAAATCCGGGGATTGCGATGAAGATGGGTGACAGGAAGATCGCGATCAGGAACATTAATCCCGTAACGATAGCGGTAAGACCTGTACGTCCGCCTTCGGAAACGCCTGCAGAGCTCTCTACGAAAGTAGTGGTAGTTGAAGTACCGAGTACGGCACCTGCCGATGTTGCAACAGCGTCGGCAAGGAGTGCCTGCTTGATGCGGGGAAGTTTGCCTTCCTTATCGAGCATGTCAGCCTTATTGGCACATCCGATGAGTGTTCCGATAGTATCGAACACATCAACGAACAGGAATGAGAACATGATAACGATGAAATCAAGCACCTTGAAATTGGAAAAAGCTTCTCCCGAGAAGCACTGTGCAAATGTAAGTCCGAGTGCACCGAGGTTGAAGTTGCTCCACTGAGGAAGAACGGACATGCCTGTGTAAAGGCCGGTAAGTTCGCAGATGATGCCGAGAACCCATGTAATGAGAACGCCGATAAGGATCGAGCCCTTAACGTTCTTGTAATGAAGGATCGCGATAACAAATGTTCCGATGATCGCAAGCAGTGCACAGATACCTACGTTGGTAAAGTCTTCCTTGAAGCTTACCAGAGTTACAAGTGTTGCATCGCTGTTAACTACGATCGAACCGTTCTGCAGACCGATGAAAGCAACGAAAAGGCCGATACCTACGGATACACCCTTCTTCAGGGTAAGAGGTATGGCGTTGAAGATAGCTTCGCGAACGTTGGTAACAGACAGGACCACGAAGATGAGACCTTCAACAAATACTGCAAAGAGAGCGAACTGCCAGGAGTATCCCATAGCACCGCATACAGTATATGCGAAGTATGCATTAAGTCCGAGACCGGGAGCAAGTGCAAAAGGATAGTTTGCCAGAAGCGCCATGCACACGGTACCTATAAAGGCAGCGAGTGCGGTTGCCATAAGAATGGCCTGGGGATCCATACCGCTGGCAGACAGGATCGCAGGATTGACTGCGAGGATGTAAGCCATCGTCATGAACGTGGTGAGACCGGCAATGACTTCAGTCTTTACATTCGTGCCGTTCTCTTTGAGTTTGAAAAAGTTTTCCATGTTAACCTCCTTAATAATGAACGCATCAATGTGCGTTATTTTCCTTCGTATGTGATCACGGATTCCACGTCATACTTGGAGAGTTTATCTCTGCCTTTTAACCCTGCAAGTTCCATAAGGCAGATTATCTTAACTACTTCCCCGCCAAGCGCTTCCACAAGTTTGGCCGATGCTTCAAGCGTTCCACCTGTAGCGATCAGGTCATCGACTATGACGACCTTCTGGCCCGGTGCGATAGCATCCTTGTGCATCTCGATCGTGGCTTTCCCATACTCGAGATCATAATCCTGAGAAATGGTCTCACAAGGGAGTTTACCCTTCTTCCTGACCAGGATGAACGGTTTATGCCTCTCATATGCAAGAGGAGCACCGAGAATGAAACCTCTGGATTCGGCGCCGACTATGGCATCGAACTCCAGCCCCTGGATAAGCTGATTAAGTTCATCTATCGCAAGATGAAATCCTTCAGCGTCCTGCAGGACCGTTGTGATATCCCTGAACATGATGCCGGGTTCGGGAAAATCCGGGATGGTCCTTACGTATTCTTCTATCTTTTTCATAAATGCCTCCTTAGTTTAAGCATTTTATTATCATTTCTTTTTAAGATAATCCTTGATCTTTATCGCATCGGTGTATCCCATGCGATACATCCGGTTGAGACTCGTCACATCCTTGGTCAGTGTCTTTAAATTGGAAATGTCCTCCGGCGCGACTATTATGATCTTGCCCTCATCTTCAAGTTTCAGAGCATATTTGAGCTGTTCATTATATACATCACATCTGACCTTGATGGCATCGGCCGCATAAGGAAACCTGAACGATACAATGCGTGAAACCCTGGCATCGGCGCGAGGTTTTCTGAATGCTTTCTTAGGTCTGGTAAGGATCACGATCAGTTTGTCGCATCCTAACTCCATCGCTTTTTTTATCGGGATCGGATCGCTTATCCCACCGTCAAAATACGGTTTTCCGCGGAATATGTATGGTCTGTTCACGCCCGGAACGCAGCTGGAAGTCATAAGCGTCTCATAGTGATCGAGGCTCATGTCATCCTTGTCAAAATACACGGGTTCACCGGTAAATGCATCCGTCGTGACAATGATGTATTTTGCAGGATTATCCATAAAAGCATCGAATGCAAAAGGACTCTCGCCGTCTTCATTGCACAGTGTACCGTAAATATACTCAAGGTTGATATATGAGCCGGTCTTCATCATGTTACGAAGGCCCATATATTCCTTACGAAAAGCATATTCGGTATAAAACTTATAATTTCTTCCGCGCTGGCCTGCCAGATATGATGCTCCGTTGGCGGTACCGGCAGAAACACCGATAAAACAGTCAGCCATTATATTATGATCGAGCAGATTATCAAGTACTCCGGCACCGTATATTCCCCGGGTACCTCCGCCCACATCTATGATACCAAGCATCTCTTCCTCCGCTTAAACCACAACTTGATTCTTGCCGTGCTTTTTGCCGTAATAGAGTTTCTCGTCGGCCTCATCGATTATGGTCCTCAGAGGCATATAGCTCTTGTATTCGGCTATGCCGAATGTGGCTGTAACCTTGAAGTTACCGTCATACTTGTTCTTTACAGGGGTTTCCTCAAGCTTACGTCTTATCCTGTCAGCCACAAAATAGGTTTCCTGTTTATCGCCGTGAATGAACAACAGGAACTCTTCTCCGCCCCATCGGCATGAATAATCACTCTCACGGACTTCTGTCTTGATAAGATCGGCCAGTGCGACAAGAACCCTGTCCCCTATGTCGTGTCCGTAAGCGTCATTGATATTTTTGAAATCATCTATATCGAGCATAACCAGACAGAACTTGCCGGTGGTGTCATTAGCTATCTCGATCTCATCGGTCATGTATCTGGTCATGCTCCTGCGGTTCAGTAGTCTGGTAAGAGGATCATAGCTTGCCTCGATACCCAGTTTCAGATTTTCTTTTTCGAGGAGATTCTCCATATAACTGGTTTCAAGCGCAAACAGAGCGGAAAAAGTAAGCAAGATGATGAAAGCAATGAAGATATTAAAATATCTTATGCAGAAGCATGCCGTGGTATTGCTCAGATAACTGTACATGGGATTGACCATAGGCTGAACTATACTGCCGGCCAGATATGCGACCATAACGAACGCAGACAGCCATATGGAATAGGCAACATGCTTACTTCTGTTTGTCAGCGAATTGGCAAGATAAAAAGCAGCAGGGATAAGCGCTATCGTATAGAGCATGAATCCCCAGTCCCATCCGAGCAGAACCGATGCCAGGAATGAGTGGAACTCCACCTCTATGAAAAACAGCACCATTATAAGTCTGAACTTCTTGCGGTTGGTAAGGACTATACCCAGGAAGCAATAGAAATAGACGATGAATATATTGTAATAGCACAGTATACTCGCACCTATCGCACCCATTGAAATGCAAAAGATCAGATGGATAAAGGCTGCGGAAAGGCACATGAAACGATACTTATTGGAATTGTCAATAAGCTGCTTGCCGGCCAATACCTGCCTTATGGTATGAAAAATCAATTCCAGACTGCTCTTCACTTAATATCGGTATCCTTTACAGAGTAGAATATCCAAAACCGTTACAGATCGCGTCTACAGCTGTACCGGCTTTGCACAAAGGACAGTTATCGGAAGCATAGCTCGCATAATCAGGCAGATCCTTGGTTGAATACAAAGCTCTGATCGGAATGCTGTCAACCTGTGTTGCTACAGAGAATATGGCAGAGATTCCGGCAACCTGTCCGCCGTAATACTTAACCGAACGCATAGCACTTCTTAATGTATCACCGGTCGTAGCGGTATCGATGAGGATCAGCACTTTTCTGTTCCTGATCATATGCTGATTATTCTCTCTGAACATCATCTGTCCTATAGTATTATACTCAGGACTCGTAATATACATGGTATGATGAGAATTGGCACTTACGATACCGATCTTGGTCAGTTTATTTGCAAGATATGATCCTACCACTTCCATCCCGTTCAGGCACATGATCGTATCTATCTGATCAGATGCAAGATACATCTCGGCAAGTTCCTCACCTGTAGCCCTGGCCTCACGCTGTCTTGCCTTCATATCACTCAGATCCATATAGTAGTTAACATGCGAGTGCGGTGTGATGAAATGTCCGGGAATATAACGGAGAACCACATCCTTGTTTCTTGAATGATCGATCTTCTTGTAAGTCTGCATAATCAAATATCCTTTCTGAAATCATTTACAACCTCTCTGACCTCAGCTTCGGCATTTAAGAATGCCTGGGCTACATACGGGTCAAAGTGAGATCCTTTTCCTTCTTCTATAATGGAGAACGCCTTTTCAACAGGCATTCCTTCCTTATAACTTCGCTTGGACACCAATGCGTCAAACACATCCGCAACGGCCATTATACGCGCGGAAAGAGGTATCTCTTCTCCGGAAATACCGTTGGGATATCCTTTACCGTTCCATTTTTCATGATGGAACTCAGCCAGATCCTTGGCAGTATCCAGATAACCGGATTCCGGAACCATATCGATGACACGTTCGATGATCTCCCGGCCTGCCGTAGTATGATACTTCATCAGATCAAACTCTTCCTCTGACAGTTTACCGGGCTTATTAAGTATCGCATCGGACACGCTTATCTTCCCGATGTCATGAAGAGGTGCCGACTTGATCACATCACTTATGAAGTCCTCTGTCAGAGTATCTGTATAGATTCCCTCCCTGAGGAGTTCACGCATTATTATACGGGTATATATGGCGGTTTTACGTACATGATCGCCCGTATTCTTGTCGCGGCTCTCAACCATGTCGGCGAGAACAAGGATCAGACCGTCCTGCATATGCTGTATGGTATCGGTCTTTTCATTTATCTCGTTGACATAGGCAACACTGTCCTCTGTCATCTTGGAGAAAGCCTTATACAGGTTTTCTATCTCATCTCCGGTATGGATCTGAAGATCCTTGATGCGCTCGATACTGTCATCGGGCTGCTCTTCCATGTGGTAGGCAAAATCAGTCGCAGCCATGGCCATGGTGTTGACAGGGAATATGAGGTTATATCTGATGATAAACAGGCCGATCGCAAGTACCAGAATGAAAGTACCGATAAAAAGCGATATCTGTTTGGCCAGGAATGCATATCCGTTGGTCCTTAGCCGGTTCATGGAGATATCAACACAGGCATAAGCCTGACAGACCCCGTTATCATCGAGGATGGGATGATATATGGTCAGAAGCCAACCGAAAGTATCATCCGATATGATGGGTTCTATCTCTCCTCCCTTGAGCAGCGTATCGATGTAAGGCTCAAAAGATTCGTCAAACGGGAGCACGTCCCCCGCTTTATTGGCTTTTACATCTTCCGTATCCAGATCAAATACGACCTGACAACCTTCGGGAAGGATCTTGTATACATATAAATACTCGATATCCTTGGAACTCTCGCGTATATCATAGAGGCTGTTTTCGGTTCGGACATAACCGATAGCTGCATACCCTTTATCGATATAATCATCGATCCGATAAGTTTCGACTACACCGGCCACTGTCTTGGTCACGCCCTGCCCGAGAGCTATATGATCGTCAACGCTGTCGGACATGTATAGTTTATACCCTATACCGGTTGAAACGATCGCCACCACAAGAAGCGCGGAAGTGATCAGGATCAGCATCTTGGACTTGATCGACATGGACCGGTTATCACTGATCCCGGCCGCTTTCTCCGCTCTTCCTTTAAGCGGTTTCTGCTGCCATCCGTTAAGTTCGAATTTCTCGCGTATTCTGTCGGGAAGGAAATGATATATGGGAAGAACTATGATCATGTTAATGATCTTATCTGCAAGATCTACCAGGAACTCGCCGGTGAACTGAGCCCAGAAAGGAGTGAACGTACCGCTCTCATACAGTTTTTTAACTGCCCTGACGGTGATACCGCTTTCGGCAAACCCGTAAAGGAACCATGTCAGAACGCTTCCGAGTCCGCCGCCTATGAGTGCAAGCAAAACCGTAAGGCTGATCATGCCCCAGATCTTCTTAAGAAAGCCTTTTTCCGCAAACCACGCGGCTACCACAGCCATGATAACGCTTAAGCATTGATAATATATGGCGCTGGAATCAGCCGCTGCCTTTATGTAATTGCTGATAAACCCGACTATGATACCCGGAAGATATCCGCCTATGACGGATACCAGTATCGTACCTATGGTATCCAGATACATCGGAAGACGCAGTTCATCCGCGAGGGCCGAACCGATGAGATTAAGAACAAGTCCGCCAAGACAAAGGACTGCAACGTATCTGATATTACTGTTGTTTTTAGATTCCAAACCGGTACTTTCCATACCTATTTATTTTACCACATTTCTTTTGTGTTTTCTGTATGTTTCGACTATTCCGACCGCAAGTGAGGAATAAAATATCGCAAATCCGTATATCATGTATCTGGACAGGCACATTATGATCACCGCTGTCCCGAACGCATTGCCGAAAACAAGGAGCAGACTTAGGAATATCAGCCATGCGGCGTTCTTTACGTCTTCATCTCCGAACAGGCGGATCATGATAAATACGGATGCAACGATAAGCACCATAACGACCGGTATCATGACCGGATGAACAAAGGCTATGTTCCTCATCACCCCGAGCGATCCGAGTATGATAAAATCCACAAACCATCTGCCCGCACAAGACGGGAAAAGGATCTTTATAAGGCTGCCGGCATACTCCTCGGCTATGGCATTATACTCTATATAATCATGAATCCCCGTAGAGATCTCAATGATATCTCTCAGACTGTATTCTATGGTCTCGAATTTGATGCGATCATGTACCTCTTCAAGATACAACGCTCTCGACACCGCATTATCTCCGGCCTCATGATAAGACCAGCCGGACAGATCCATCACGTTATACATATACTGAAAGATGAAGCTCAGATTCTCATCTTCCACCGCATCCCCGGCTTCTCTGTCTGTCACATAGAGTATATTTGCCAGCGTAGTCTGGTTAGTATATTCATTTCCGACGTATGCGCCGTTAAAAGCAAGGTTATATGCTTTCGTTATAACATCGCGGATGACGAATGCCGACACAAAGCCTGCCACTGCAAGGATAAGCCCTATCAGTTTCTTCCTCGGCAGATATACGATGATGGCAGTCAGCAGCCAGGCTATGAGCAGCACGGTAAGGTTGCTGCGTATGATCGAGAGCAAAAAGGCAAGCAGCAGACTTATCACAATATCCCGGCTTTTCCTTTCGGTCACAGCCCTATGCATGCTAACAAAAAACAGCAGAAAAACAGGCATGGCTACTGCTTCGCTCATGATCGCACATGACAGATGCACCTTCATTGCCGAAGCAAACGGGGTGATGGCATAAGGCAATAACACAAAAGCACATATCAGATATTCACACCAGGCATTGAGTTTAAAGCGATCAGACACATATCTGATAAAGTGATATGAAGAAGCGATAACCAGGGCAGTCTGGATCCACACCGTACACTGCATCCAGAATGAGGGAACAAGGCTTCTGATCAGATAGAGAAACACCGGATAAGCAGGTTCTCTGCGCATATGCATCCTGATATACTGATCGGAATCGTTGTATATGCCCACTCCGTTAAGAAGGTATATGATCACGAAATAAGCCGCAAGGACAAGCAGAGTAACGATATGAGCGATCCGGATACTCCCCCGTTTTTCACTCATGTTTTATGCCCATCGCCCTGTGCGCTCTTTCTTTTTCTTCATACATCGAAGCATCGGCGATCTTGATATAGTCTTCTATGGTTCCGTTACTCTCCGGTGTCACTATGCAATATCCGACACTCGCCGTAAGATTGAATGTGAGTTTCATCTCTTCGATCACATCCTTAAGCGCTTCGCGAAATCTATCCCTGTAATCCTCTATCGTCAGGCCTTCTTCAAATTTGCCGACGGCCACAAACTCGTCTCCTCCGAATCTGCCGAGTTTCCATTCATCGTTCAGCGTTCTTCGGATACCTTCGGCAGTAGCGCCGATAGCCAGATCGCCGTTGATATGACCGTATACGTCATTTATGGTCTTCATGCAGTCTATATCCGTAAACAGCAGAACCGAATCATTTCCGGCGTTTTTCTCGGTCTCAAGATAAGAAAACAGGATCTCTTCACAGCCTGTACGGTTATACATGCCGGTAAGGAAATCCGTCATGTAGATATTCTTCAGTTTGCGGTTGCTTTCCTGTGAGAAGATATACTGTCTTACGGTCTCAAGCAGCGTATCGAGGTTATTGATGAACTTTTTGAAACAAAGATCATATAATATCTCGGGTTTGTTCTTTACACCAAAATATCCGATATTATGATCCAGATTTGTCAGAGGAGTTATGACATAGATATTGGAAACCCCCTCTTCATCTACATAGCCGGGATATATCTCTCTTCTATCAAAAAAACGCTGAGGTACGGGGTCATGTCCTTTTCTTTCGAACAAAACCTCCATATTTCTGTCATAACCGGTTTCTGGTACATATTCGTCATCGGTCTTTTCAAAAAACTGTTTCTGCGTGCACAGACAGTAATCTTCTCCGAGATAATCCTTAAGATCCAGGCTTTCTGACGCCTGCTCGAAAAATGCCTCTTTGGAATCAACCTTGGACATGGCACCTCTTATCTCCTGGAACTGGAATTCAACCATGTCACTGACAGATGAATTTCTGTACTGGTTCCTGATACTGTCCAGCCTGTATTCGACGGCCTGCTCGCTCGGTTTGCATCCGCAGCTTTCGGAGGGAACAAATGTTGAATCATAGAGTACCTCGAAGTTAGGATCATAGTCATCGATCATCTTCTTTAAAAGGTCATAGATATTCTCACCCATCTGATCCCATTGTCTGGATACGGAAGCCACCATGGGATAAGTTGTCTGTCCCTCACGTATATTGTCAAAGCCTGTAACTAAGACATCGTCAGGTACCTTGATACCAGCCTCATACAGTCTGTATATGACGCCGAGAGCCTCATAGTCATTGGCGCAGACAAATGCATCGGGAAGAGGTTCCCCTCTTTTAAGCCACTCACCCACATGCTGAACGGTACTGTAGAACTCAAAATCGCCGTGTATCACATCGGGCTTCTCCAGGCCGTGAATTTCCATGGAGTCTTCGAGAGCGTGCTGACGTATCTTGTTTTCCTCATTATCAGCGATGCCGCTCACATAGATGATCTTGCGAACACCATGTTCCTCAATGAGATGATCCGCAAGTTCACGCACCCCCTCATAATTGGATGTTCCCACAAAGCCAAACCCGGGGATCTTAACCTCCGTACTGATAACGGGTATCCTTTTCCCCCGGAACATTCTCTTGATCGTATCGATCTCATCGTTGCCACTGAAGGTATTGGTAAGTATGATAACTCCGTCATATATCTCGGGATCCGGAAGATGGTAAAAATTCAGTTTGGTCTTCCTGCGCTCTCCCTCTTCTCCCCATAACAGATATGATGTAAAGATAAAGATATCCGTGCCGTCAGGCTCAGCCTTCGTTCGGATCCCCTCTATGACTTTGCTTAAATACTCTGAACTCCATCCGTTCGTAAATACAGCTATCTTCATGAACGATCATTTCTCCAATCTAATACGTTGTTCGTATTCATTGCACGGCAGCGGTTTGGCGAAATAATAACCCTGGATCATATCGCACCCCTGATCTGCAAGAAAATCCACCTGTTCCTTAACCTCAACACCCTCGGCCACGGTACGCATGTTCAGGCATTTGGCAAGTTTTATGGCCTCAGCAACGACTATCTCCCGGCGCTCATCATCAGCATCCCCCCTGAAGAACTCCGCATCCAGTTTCAGAACATCCAGAGGAATATCCTTTAACGAATTAAGAGATGAGTATCCTGATCCGAAATCATCCATGGATACCGTGAATCCGTATTCTTTGAGTCGCTTTATGGTTGAGACGAGAGCATTCTTATCATCGAAGAAAGCGCTCTCGGTAAGTTCAAGTTCGATCAGTTCATGGGGTGTTCCGATGGCATCTACCGCATCTCGGATCTGTTCCGCAAGATCATCCTCGATGAAATGAGCACGCGAAATATTGACCGATACCGGAACACAATGATACCCTGCCTCCAGCCATCTCTTCTGATCCGATGCTACATGTCTGAGCATATAATGGTCAATCTCCGTAATGAATCCGTTCTTCTCAAATATGGGAATAAAGGCACCGGGACCCTTAAATCCGTATTCCGGAGATTCCCATCTGATCAGAGCTTCCGCACCTTTAAGCTCATTGGTCTGGGGATCGTATTTAGGCTGATAATAAACCAGGAATTCCTCGTTATCCAATGCCGATCTCTGTTTCTCATGAACCGTATCGATCCACTTCTGTTCTTCCACCATCTTGGAATCAAAAGTGGCTCTGGCGGAATCATCATTATCCTCCAAGGTCGCACGTGCCGCGCATGCATTGTTATACTCACGTTCGATATCTATGTATCTTCTGTTTATGACGCGGCCGTTATGATCCCTGGCTATTCCCAGCAGATCGACACCTATATGGAATGCAAATTTGTGATTACTGTCCAGGTGTTCAAGACCGGCGATCATCCTGTCTATACGGTCATACAATTCATTTTCGTTCGGATATTTCATCAGAACGGCAAAATTGGCCGATGCATAATGAGCTATCATCTCACCGGAATAAAGATTGGATTTAACGAAGTTTTCGACGCGTTTAAGCATCTGTTCGCCTTCGGAAACCGAATGGACCACGCAGTAGTTTCTGTATTTAACGAATACCAGATCTAGGATCGCGTAATTTGTCGAAGAGTTACGTTTCTTTTTGAAGATCTGTTCACCCTTGATGGTAAACCACATCCAGTTGTTTCCGCCGGTAACATCATCCATGTAGAAAATGTCGGTTAGTTTGTGCTTTCTGTATACACTGCGAAACATATGGATCAAAAGTATCAAAAATACGATGCAGGTAAGTGCTCCCACACTGACAATGAATACGGTCATGAATATTATGTCATTGTCCTCAAGATGAAAGAACACCTGTCCGAACAGCTGTTTTCCATCGCTGAGATCTGTCCTGACCCATAGAGGAATATCAACATTGTCCTTTTGAACATCTTCGATCCGGTTGGTCTTATTGTTTAAACGTAACCAGCCCATAAAACCGGAATAGTCAAATGAGATATTACCATTCCTGACACTGATAAAATCCGCCTCCGTATCGGAATACAAATAGATCTGTTCATCAAACGAGTACAAGCTGACCGGATCACCTTCAGGCGCGCACGTATTCTCTCCGTTCAAATGGATGATGTTGCCGTCAGAGTCCTTTATGAAATAATCTCTTCCTTCGGCATCCAAAGCTTTATAAGCTTTTTCTTCGTCTCCGCCGGTCGAATCATAAATCCGCCCCATATATGAAACGCTGCCGTACTCCCGCTTTAAACCCTGCGCCACTACAAATCTGAAAAAAAACAGAATAAAAACGACAATTAATGCGGCTATGAAGATGCCCAAAAAGAGCATCGCCAACGATACCGACACTACATTGTTCTTATTGTATTTCCGAAAACCCTTTGTTTTAGCGTTTGTCATAT
>JAEEGL013202860.1_pt1 | contig 48562 bp, 32 predicted proteins | sample 9134231 | NCBI WGS metagenome assembly JAEEGL01 (sample SAMN16246548, study PRJNA631951) | gut metagenome | biome: gut microbiome; feature: rumen; material: fiber-attached | host: Bos | place: Iran: Karaj | collected 2018-10 | reverse complement strand
CTGGCTACTTCAGACTCTGGAGTAAATGGGAATGGGGCAACTCAAAGGCAGGCATGGAAGGTCTCAGCGGCCTCGGCAATTATCCAAACGCCTATATTAAAATGGCGTACATAGACTGGACCATGCCAGGCACTCCCGTCAAGGTGCGCATGGGACGCCAGGAGGTAGAGCTTCCGGCCGTTGCCCTGGACAAAAACCCCGCGATTTGGAGTTCCGATCCCTCCGATGGCATCGCCATCGCCGCTGACATAACGGACTGGTTCTCTCTTGCGGCATTTTGGTCCCGCTATGATCGCCAGGTAGCTAAACACGGCGAGCAATTCTCGACCCATCATGCCACCACTGCGGACGTCTTCGCCATCATTGCAAACCTAAAGTTTGAAGGGTTCCAGTTCAAGCCTTACTTCGCCTTTGCCGCCCAGGATGGCAACACCATGGACGGAAACGACAGCAACAATGCCCTTACGCCCGCTCCTGGAGTGATTACTTTCCGCGATGGTTCCAAAGTTGGCACGAACTACGGCAACAACACTTTCTGGCTTGGTGTGAACGCCGAGATGTCGCTCTTTGATCCTCTTACTGTTCAAGCAGACTTCCTCTATGGTGACCGGGACTTCCGCAAGCACACCGGCCTGCCGAATCAGCACGGCTGGTGGATGGACGGTGCGATTGCCTACAAGATGGACTTCGGCACGCCGGAACTGGCGGCATGGTATGGCTCCGGCGATGACAAACACGTGACCTATGCGTACCAGGAGAACATGCCCACCATGTATGGGCGTTTCGGCGGATCCTTCGGCTTTTTCAATGGTACTGGACTGGAAGACAACTATCTGCCTAACAACCACACAGGCCTCGGCACCTGGGGCGTGCGCCTTGCCATGAAGGACATCTCATTCATCGACGACCTTTCCCATACGCTCCAGGTGATCTACGCATCCGGCACCAACGCAAACCCGAACGCCGTGTTCGGCCTTGATCCTTGGGCATACATGACCAACAAGGACTCCATGGTCGAATTCAACCTTGGCACGGAATACGAGATCTACAAGAACCTGAAAGCCTACCTTGAGATGGCCTACATCATCGAAAACTTCCAGACGCAGAAGGCAGGTGCCTACAACGGACGCGCCGGCAAATACGACAACGGCTGGCAGATCGGCCTGCAGCTGACATACGAATTCTAAGGTATATGCGGGCTTGTTCTGCTACAGAGCAATGCTGATGTCGGTCAACCGTTTATTAATATTTCATGGAGGTACCATGTCTATCAATCTCAGGCAGCTGCCAATGGATAAGGATGCCACAATCGAACGGATCACAGCGCAGGGTGAACTGGGCCGCCGCATCAGGGATATGGGGCTTGTTCCGGGAATGCTCCTCAAAGTCATTGGAAAAGCACCTCTCCGCGATCCAGTCGCGCTGCGTATCGGAGGCTCCACTATCTCTCTTCGAAACAGCGAAGCCGATTATATTGAAGTGGAGGCCTTATGAGCTGCCCGATGTGTGAAAAGTGCGGCACAGTCAACGCCACATCCTTCTCCGAGGAAGAAAAGAGGAATGGCATCCGCATCGCTCTAGCAGGGCAGCCTAACAGCGGAAAGACGACAGTCTTCAACAAATTAACCGGCGCTCACCAGCACGTGGGCAACTACCCCGGCGTCACTGTCGAGAAGAAAGAGGGATGGACGAACTTTGGAGAACAAAAGGTTCTTCTGGTAGACCTTCCCGGCACCTATTCGCTTACCGCTTACTCCATGGAGGAGATTGTCACTCGCCAGGTACTGGCGCCCGAAGATCCCGCCGAGCGCCCCCGCGCCGTCATTGACGTTGTGGACTCCTCTGTCCTTGACCGGGGACTGTTCCTGGCCATCCAAATCAGGGAAATGGGCCTCCCTGTGGTCGTTGCATGCAACATGATGGACGAGGCCAGAAAAGCAGGCATGGCCATTGACATGAACCGTCTTTCCCAGCGCTTTGGCGTCAAGGCCATTCCCACCACAGCGCGTACCGGGGAGGGGCTTGATCTGGTTCTCAAAACGGCTCTTGAAGAGGCTGCCAAGCCCTGCTCTCCTCTGGAGATCAGCTATGGGCCTGACTTAGATCCGGCAATTATGGAAATGGTTGCCGTCATCAATGACAAGCAATTCCTCACCAGTCGTTACCCTGCCCGCTGGACCGCCATCAAAATTCTTGAATATGACAGTGCCCTGCTTGAGCAGGCAAAAGCCGCTGATGAAGCAACCTTTAAGAAGCTTTCAGCCATCCGGGAAAAAGTCGCGTCGCATATATCCTCCACGCTTGAATCAACGCCTGAAGGCATCATCTCCGACTTCCGCTATGGCTTTATCACCAGCGTCCTCAAGGATGGCGTCGTCAAAAAAGACTACACCAAGGACAGACTTGCCTTCACCGACAAGCTCGACAAGGTGTTGACCAACACCATCCTCGGTCCAGTGATTATGCTCGGAATCATCTATGCAATGTTCTGGACCACATTCGAGCTCGGAGCCTACCCTCAGGGATGGGTGGAAGACTTCTTTGCCTGGCTGGGCGAAGTTGTTGGAGACCTCATGCCTGAAGGGTTGCTCCAGTCGCTTATCGTTGATGGCATCATCGGCGGCGTAGGCGGCGTGCTGAGTTTTGTGCCTCTCATCCTCATCATGTTCCTCATTGTTTCCTTCCTAGAAGACAGCGGCTACATGGCACGCATGGCCTATATGCTTGACAGGATCATGCGCATCTTCGGCCTGCACGGTGCCTCCGTCATGCCCTATATCATCGCAGGCGGTATTGCCGGTGGCTGCGCCATACCAGGTGTCATGGCCACACGCACCATGCGCTCTGAAAAGGAAAGAATGGCAACCATGCTCACGCTGCCCAGCATGACCTGCGGTGCCAAGATTCCCGTGTTCCTCATGCTCACGGCTGCTTTCTTTGCAGAAAATCAGGCAGGCATCATGTTCTCCATCACCCTGGTGGGCTGGGCCGTAGCGCTGCTGCTCTCGCTCTTTCTGCGGCACACCATACTGCGGGGAGAATCCACCCCGTTCGTCATGGAGCTGCCGCCATACCGCATGCCCACGCTCTACAGCATCCTCACCCATACATGGGACCGCGGCTGGATGTACATCAAGAAAGCGGGAACCATCATCCTCGCCATATCCATTGTTCTCTGGGCCGCACTGACATTCCCAGAACTGCCTGAAAAAGAAGCTGCAAAGTACGACAGCAAGATCGAAAGTATTGAAACCCAAATCAAGCCGCTCGAGGAGCAATTCGCATCCATCCTGGAAAAGCTTGACCCCATCAAAGAAAAAATCAAAGCTCTTGAAGAAGAGGGCGGCCAAGAGGAAGAAATAGCCAAGCTGAAGGCTGACGCTGCCCCGTATGAAAAGGAGATTGTACCTCTTACTGCCCTGCGTGAGCAGAAGGAAGAAGCAGCGAACGAAAAGTCCTCTGCCGCAATCAGCTACACCTATGGCGGGCGCCTCGGACACGCTGTTGAACCCATCTTCAGACCTCTTGGCTTTGACTGGCGCACCGACGTTGCCCTGCTTGCCGGCGTAGCTGCCAAAGAAGCCATCCTCTCCACCATGGGCACGGCCTACTCCATTGGAGAAACTGATCCCGACGAACCGGATTCCCTCTCTGAAAAGCTGGCCGACGATGATGGCTGGTCAAAAACCGTCGCCCTTGCCTTGATGCTCTTCACGCTCATTTACTCCCCCTGCTTCGTCACTCTTGTCGTTCTTAAAAACGAAGCCGGAGGCTGGAGATGGCTGTTCTTCAGCATTGTATTCAATACCATCGTCGCATACATCGTGGCCTACGCAGGCGTTATTGTTGGCAAGGCCATTTGGAGCTGAGCACATCGCCGACAATGTTGCCGGGAATAGTCATGAAAAATCATTAGGAAAAACGTCGCGGACTATAGTCCGCAGAAAGGAGACAGGTTATGAACAGCTACGTAAAGTATGGCTTATTTTTCCTTGGCGGCGTCGCCCTTGGTGCCATTGGCGCTGTTGCTGTCAGCCGCGGCAAGCTTGACGTCAAGCCCTTTGCCACCAAAGTCCTGAGCCATGGCATGGATATCAAGGATGCCCTCGTCGCCAAGGCCGAAGCGCTGCGTGAAGACGTGGAAGACATTGCAGCCGAGGCAAGAGCGCAGCAAGAGGAGCGGAAGGCTACCAGAGCCGACGCCTAATCGACCTGTCATCGAGGGGGAAGGGAACAATCAAACCTTCCCCCCATTTTTTAATGCCGCTTTTGCCATAACAGCTTTATTCCGGCAAAGGCACATTGATCTTTCTGTCTCGGGCAGCAGATGGAGCAGTTATGGAATTTTCATTAATCCACCAGATCCGAGGACGCGCCCGGTTGCGGGCCCGTCATGACTTTGGAAGGGACACAGCTGTCATGCTGGCAGACGGGCTTGAAACCGTACCGGGAGTGGAAGGCGTGCGTGTTAATCCCCGCACGGGAAGCGTACTCCTGGTATATAGAGACGAAGGTGCTCTTTTTCGGGCAATGGAGTTTCTTGAAGGAGCGATCGCTCTGCCCCCCAAAAGGCATGTTCCAGTACCTAAAGGAAACGATGGACGGCCAAGCCTGTTCCCTTTTTTCCGCTATGTATGCATACGCCCTTTTTTGCCATTGCTTATTAATATGGCAACAGCAATTACCGGATCTCTGCCTTTTCTTAAACGCTGCGCTTGTTCCCTGCTGAACCGCCGCCTGGACGTGAATGTGCTTGATGGCACTGCGATTGCGGTGTCTCTGTTGCGCAAGGATTTTCGCACGGCGGGGTTACTCACGCTGCTTTTGGGGTTCGGCGATGCGCTGGAACGCTATACCCATAAGAAATCTCTCGAAAACCTCGCCTCGCACCTTGCCTTGCAAGTAGACAAGGTATGGGTCCACCGCAATGGAAAAGACGCGCTCATTCCCTATCAGGAAATAGTGGAAGGCGACCAAGTCATAGTACGTTCCGGAACGGCTATTCCTGTGGACGGCATAGTGATGTCCGGCACCGCTTCGGTAAATGAATCTTCCATGACGGGAGAACCTCTTGGCGTCATGCGCAGCACCGGATCGTCGGTATACGCAGGAACAGTCGTAGAAACTGGTGAAATCTACGTGCGCCCCACGAGCATTGGCGGCAATACACGCATGCAGCAGATTGTCCGCTTCATAGAGAATACCGAGCAGATGAAAGCAGGCGTGCAAGGAAAATTCGAGCGCATGGCAGACAAGGCTGTGCCATTCACCTTCGCTCTTTCAGCACTAATCCTGCTGCTGACTCGCAACGTGACACGCGCGGCATCCGTGCTTCTCGTTGATTATTCCTGCGCATTACGCCTTGCCACGCCGCTGGCCATACTTGCAGCCATGAATGAAGGCGTGAAACATAACGTTATGGTCAAGGGAGGGCGTTTTCTGGAAGCTCTATCGACAATCGACACCGTAGTGTTTGATAAGACTGGCACGCTGACGCAATCGCGGCCGGACGTGGCTTATGTTATTCCTGCCCAAGGCCAGAAAGAAGAAGACGTCCTTCGCCTTTCAGCATGCCTTGAGGAGCACTTTCCCCATCCCGTGGCTAAGGCAGTCGTTCATAGCGCGGAATTGCGCAATCTGCACCATGCGGAAGAGCATACCGAAGTGGAATATGTTGTGGCACACGGCATCGCTTCGCAATGGAAAAACCGGCGTGTGCTTCTGGGGAGCCGTCACTATATTTCCCAAGATGAAGGTGTCGATGTCAGCCCTATGGAAAAAGAAATCCGCCAACTTTCACGCAAGGGCTGCTCACTGCTCTATCTAGCGATAGACGGCAGGCTCGCAGGAATCATCGCCATGGAGGATCCTCTGCGCTGCGAGAGCCATGACCTAGTCGGACAACTATATGCAATGGGGATACAGCATGTGCTCATGCTGACAGGCGACGATAAAAGGACTGCCGCAGCCGTGGCGAAGCGTCTCGGCATCAAGGAGTACCGCGCACAGGTGCTGCCGGAAGACAAAGCACACGTCATTGCAGAATTGAAGGCAAATGGGCGTACTGTTCTCATGCTGGGCGACGGCATCAACGATTCTCCGGCGCTCTCTTCAGCAGATGTTGGTGTCACGCTGCAGGACGGCGCTGATCTCGCACGGGAAGTGGCTGACGTAGTGCTTATGGGAGGCACGCTCAGTGATCTGCTTACTGCCATTGCGCTTGGACGCAATGTCATGCGGCGTATACGCATAAACTTCATTTCAACCATGGGCCTTAACTCCATGTTTCTTGCGGGCAGCCTGCTTGGCGTGCTTCAGCCGGGCATGTCTGCCGTGCTGCATAATCTTACCACGCTTGGCGTCTGCCTGAACGCCATGCGCCCGGTCTTAAAAAACGGAGAATAAAAATGACACAACCGTTTGATACCATTGTCAGCTTTATAGACGGGCGCATACGTTTGCGTCATCCGGCCATGAAGCAGGCTGAACTCATGCAGACAGTTCTCGCTAGCCTCGAAGGCGTGGAAGGCGTGACTGCAGTGCAAGGCAACCCTATAACCGGATCACTGCTGATATTTTACGACACAGAACAGATGCCCCGTGAAACAATATTGAATCTTGTCGCACAAGGCGTTGCTCTTCTTGAGCAGTCATTATGCGGTAGAAAGAAGGAAACGCGCGATTGCTTTTCTCTGCAAAAAATCCTTTTAGGGAGAAATAGCGTAAAAATGGTGAATCGAGTGCTTGTTGCATCGCTGCTGTGTACGCTGGGCGGAATTGCCGCTGGAAATGGAGCAATGCATAAGATAGCTGGGATGGTCTTCTCCCTCGCCTGCCTCCAGCATGTAACAGTGCACAGGAGATTTTTGTGAGTAAACAGAGCAGAAAAGGAATGGCGAGAAAAAACAAAAAAGCTTAAATTAAATATTGACATTGAAATTCTATTTCATTATTTTCTTGTCAACGAGGGACAGAAATTCCCAGTCCGCAATCCGAATGCGGAATTGACAATCATAGAGAGCCCGTTTTTGCTGCTGAACAAAATGCCAACCTCCCCTCCGCCGCCCGGCGACGGCATAACCGCCAACTCCGGTTTCACCGGGCGGCAAAAGTTCCTCCGCTTTAGCGGCAGTCCTTTGGGATCACGCTCATGATCCCAGACTGAGGTGCGGCTACCCCAGTCTCCTGGTGCGGTGCGGATCGTCCTCTTTCCTCAGGGGAGGACGGTCCGCAAAGGCACAGGCATTTCCCATGACAGCCTCGCGGTGATCCGAGCGCCGCGTACTGTTATCCCTCGCCGGACACGTGCCTGGGTGTCCGGCAAAATTTGTGGCGAAGTTTTCCACATTCCTGTTCGCCATTCTTCCAGCTATCTGGAAGATACTTCCTCCTGCCGGCATGAGGACCTGTCATGCCGGCGAAATTTCCGGTTTTTGTCCGCATAGCAGCAACACGCGGGGTCGCGGCAAGAATGCATCGCTCCCATAACAATGGGACGTGCTCCTGGTCGTGCGCGGCGGAAGAGGACGGCAAGCTTCCGCCGCGCAAAAACATGTATCCCAGCCGTTAACACATGCGTCCATGCTTCCTGCAACATAAAAAATTCAGCAGAATGACGGAAAGGTTTTTCCTTATGCAGACAGCCATCGTTTTAGTCATCATCGCATCGGCAGCAGCATTCTTGGGAATGAAGCTTTATAAATCGTTCACAGCAAGGGGCGGCTGCGGCTGCGGCTGTTCTGGATGCGGCGGAAAGAAATCTTCCTCCCGATGTGCACGGAATGTCTATTAAACGCATCCCTCACGCAATCTCCAAAGAACTCTCAAAGCTCTTTCTTCAGTTTTCCCGCCTGTGGATTGATGCTTCTGGATTCTCCTTTGTGCGCTTTCCTCAATCATCGTTTCTTTCGCAAGTCTTATTGCCTGCCTACCATTCCCGGCAGTTTCTTGCTCCTGCCTCCTCCTCTGGAATGGGCAAGACTTTCCTAGCCCATCAAAAAACATGGCGTCCGACCTTGCTTGAAGGTTAGACGCCATGCTTTATTTGCCTTAACTGTAATTCAACTATACCAAAGTGTTATGCCACTTTCAATTCTATGGCCGCAGTATCAAATGCTAGCAGTGTTCCCAAAATTTGCTTGACTATGTAATCATTATCTTCTAAAAAAACGCCTACACGGCGAATGTAGCTCAGTTGGAAGAGCACCTGATTGTGGCTCAGGGGGTCGCAGGTTCAAACCCTGTCATTCGCCCCATATTTAATCCCGCTTCCCGCGGGATTTTTTATTCTCTCCCGCTGACTCATACATCTAACGCCAGCCCTACCGGGCAATGGTCGGAACCGTAGACCTTGTCTTCGATCCATGCGTCACGGATATGATTTTTCAGCTCTTCCGATACAAAAAAATAGTCCAGGCGCCATCCTATATTGCGTTCGCGGGCACGCGTTTTGTAGGACCACCAGCTGTACGCACCTGGACGTTCGCCATGGACATGACGGAAAGTATCAACATAGCCCGCAGCAATAAACCCGTCCATCCAGGCGCGCTCTTCAGGCAAGAATCCAGTATTTAGCTCATTTTCCTTAGGGCGCGCCAAATCTATTGCCCTGTGGGAAATATTAAAGTCGCCGCAAACGACAATGGGCTTGTCTTCACGCAACTGCTCAGCATATTCAAAAAAGGCGTTGAAGAATCCCATCTTATAGGGTACCCGCTTGAAAACTCCTTTAGCTATTTCCTCGCCGCCATTTGGGAAGTAGATATTGAAGAAATGCAGTTCCGGGAACTCCAGATGCAGCACTCTGCCCTCACCCTGATAATCAGGATCCGGCAATTCAGCCTCCACAAAAAGCGGCTTGCGGCGGCTGAACACGGCCACACCGGAATAGCCTTTCTTCACAGTAGAAGAAGCCCAGCTGGCATGCCAGCCCTCCGGTTCCAGCTGCTCCTTTTTCAGCTGATCAGGAGAAACTTTCGTTTCCTGTAGGCCGATGACATCGCTGCTATTGGACGCGAACCAATTCCAGTCTGGTTTAGCACTTACGGCACGAAAGCCATTAACATTCCAAGAGGAAAACCGCATTAAACCCATACAGGTCTCCGGCTAAAGGAGTCTGGAAGAAACCTTCCTCTCTCCTTTGGTTTATGCGTGTCAACGCAAGCCACACAAAGGCGCTTTTTTTGAAAGGCGCAAAAGCTAGGCATTGGACTGACCGTGGTTCCACAGTAGATACGCCCGCAGGAAAGCATCAAGATCACCGTCAAGAAAGGCTTCGACATCGCCCCGTTCCGCACCTGTGCGGTGGTCTTTGACGAGATGGTAGGGATGCAGCGTATAGGTGCGTATCTGGCTGCCGAAGGCTATCGCATCTTTGCCAGCATAGTCGGCTTGCTTGGCCGCATCGCGCTTGCTCTGCTCAAAGGCATACAGTCTCGCTTTCAGAACGCGCATGGCACTCTCACGGTTGCTCTGCTGCGATCGCTCGTTCTGGCACTGGGCAACAATTCCTGTGGGAAGATGGGTTATGCGTACGGCTGATTCCGTCTTGTTCACATGCTGCCCGCCTGCGCCAGACGAGCGGTAGACATCAATGCGCAGGTCGCTTTCTTTTATCTCGATATCAAGTTCTTCGCTGGCGTCAGGGATGATGTCCACAGAAGCAAACGAGGTATGGCGTCTCCCAGATGCATCATAAGGGGAAAGGCGTATCAGGCGGTGGATCCCTTTTTCTCCCTGGAGAAGTCCGTAGGCATTCTCTCCCTGAATGCGTATGGTCACGGATTTTATTCCAGCCTCTTCGCCAGGCAGGAAGTCAACTATCTGTGTCTTAAACTTGTGGCTCTCCGCCCAGCGCAGATACATGCGTTCAAGCATCTCTGCCCAGTCCTGGGCTTCTGTTCCTCCCGCCCCTGGATGGATGTCCAGGATAGCATCGCAATGATCAGATTCATTACCCAGAAGGACCTCAAGCTCTGTCGAGACAAGCAAGGAACGCAGATGCGCTATCTGCGACTCCAGCATTTCAAGGGCTTCTTCCTCACCGCCTTCGGCAAGCTCAAGCCAGCCCATCATTTCATCGTAGCCCGCATGCAGTTCCCGGGAGCGTTGGATCTCCGCCTCAACACGGCTTTTTTCTCTGAGGAGAGGCGTAAGCTTTTCCTGGTCCCCCCAAACTTCAGGGCTTGAAATGGATCCTTCAATTTCGGCAAGGCGTCGTTCTTTGCCGGCCTGGTCAAAGACGCCCCCAGAGGGAATGGAACTGTTCTGAAAGCTCGGTGCATTGCGGCCGCAATTCTGTTAGTTGAAGCATAAGCCTATCCTTTGCTTTTTCGCTCACGGGCAACCAGCGCCATGCCTCTTACGCAGCAGAGAAGAAGCAGGGCAAGGGCAGCTGCCGGAAGCCACGGATGTAGGAAAAAATACCATGTGCGCCCGTTATGGGCAACCACTGTGCCTGTAAGGTGTCCATGGGAAAAAAGCGCATATTCTCCCGAAGCGTCATTGAGAGCATGAACCCTGCCTAGGGGATCGACAAACGCCGTTATCCCAGTGTTGGTGGAGCGTGCCAGCCAGCGGTTCTGCTCCACCGCGCGCATCGCGGACAGCTGGAGATGCTGCAAGGGCGCAGACGTGCGATCATACCATGCATCGTTGCTGATATTGAGCAGGATCTGGGCTCCGTCTGCAACCCGCTGCCTTGCAATCTCAGGAAAAATCGCCTCATAGCATACAAGCATGCCGAGCCGTACAGATATGCTGTCCCTCGTCTTCAGCGTAAACAGAGGAACATGCGTCCCCTTGGCAAAGCCGCCAAGCCCCTGGAGCAATGTCCGGAACAGTTCGATGTCTAGGAAAGGCGGCAGGAACTCCCCAAAGGGAACGAGATGCTCCTTGTCATAGAACGATTCCACGCCTTCCGGGAAAAACAGGCATGCTCGATTCAACAGCATATTCTTGCCGTCTGGCTGCTTAGCCAAGGCCGGTATGCCGGTAAGCACTGGAATCCCCATGAGTTTGGAAAAGCTTCGGATAGCTGCCACGTGCGGGCTCGCGGGATAATAAAAAGGCATTGCCGTCTCTGGCCAGACAAGCATGTCCGGAACGGGGTGCACTGCAGCTATCTTGCGCACGCCAGACGGAATGTCTGTCGAAATGCCTTGCGCATCACGCCGCGCCTTCTGCACGCATGCCTCGCTCAGGAGAATGTACTTTTCCAGCGTTGCCTTCTGGTATTGGGAAGTCCATTTGACATCCTGCGAAACATTCCCCTGGATGAGAGAAAGGACAATTGACGGGCCAGCTCCAGGCTGATCAGCGCAGACGTTGATACGCAAAATTCCAAACAGCACAAAGGACAGGCAAAGGGCCATACCCGCGAACAGGAACCGCAGGCCATCCAGGTTTGCCCGCCATGATGCCGAAGCCCGCCAAATGCCTTCCCCGCAAAGGAAGGCCGAAGCGGCCAGCATGGCTGAGTAGCCATATTCCCCAAGCACGCAAAGCGGCTGCAGGAGCAGCGGCCAGGCGGCGAGCCCGGAAGAAAGTGTCATCCAGGGAAAGCCACTGCAAAACCAACCGCGTCCCCATTCCAGCACGAACCAGAGCGATCCTGCGGCTATGGCGCGGCTTCCTGCTCCCAAAACAGAAAAGCGCGCCAGTGCCCAAGAGAACAGCCCGCCCCATAACGCAACATACATGCCAAGGAGGACGGAGCAGGGGACTGCAAGTGCCCAAGGAAATCCTCCATAATGCCAGGCGGCACAGGCTATCCAGTACAATGATAACGCCGCCCCAGGAATTCCGCACAGCCAGCCCAGGCGAAAAGGGGACGGAAAACGTGCCGCAAGACAAAGAGACAGCGGGTACGCCAGAATAGCAAACGGGATATGAATCAATGGATTGGCCGTGCCGAAGAACAAGCCTGCTGAAGCCGCCAGACAAAGCGCAGTATATGCGGGGAAAAGCCTCATGCGAGCCCTCTGTGCAAGGCGAGAAAGCCTTTCGTCCCGGGGACGTTAGGCGACATCATGTCTGCCCTGTTCCCAGGATTGACCGCGGAGCGAGCCGTGTCCGACATACTGGTTATGGGGATGAAGACCATAGCCGCACCTAAAGGCTCAACCCCGGCAGCTGCAGGATGACCCTATAGGAATTATCCCTGCCTTTGCTATGGATGGAACCAAGAATATTAAAACATTGGTGATGATAACCGATAACGAAGCGGCGCTCGTAATTTTTGCCATTAACAAGATTGTCGGTGGTAAGGTAGTAAAGCGATATATTATTCAGCGGACGGAACTGAAAAACATTCGTAAGCAGGCGGCGGGTGGTGGTCAGAGAGATATCGCTTTCATTATCGCGCTTCATCTCGGTAATATAATCATAGTACCTGCTGCGCTGGCTGTATGCCAGACTCCATGCTCCCCACCGCGCGTTGGAAAGCTTGACGCCGGTATCGCTGCGGGTAATTCCGTCACCATACATGGAAACATACACTCTGCTCCAGAAGGAAAGCCATTCCGCTGGCGTGACCTCCAAAGACGAATAGGTATCCAGCAACGGCTTCCTACCGTATTTATTAACAAAATTCGTTCTGCTTGCCTCTTCGAAATCATACCCGGTGGCAACTTCCCAGCGCACGGGATCAACATAGCTGTCCTTCGTGGCAAAACGGCCGTTTTCTTCCGTCACCGTTGTTTTTCTTGCCGTCAGAACATTCGTCAAGGAGAAACGGACTCGCTGCCATGGGATAATGCGATCAGTTTCGTCGTATATGGGATTTTCCGCCTGATCTCTTTCTGGTGTCCAGCTGTAGGAAAGTCTGGGCTGAACGCGGTGCCTAAGGCCTGTCCATGTCCATCTTCCGCTGGTCCCGGCCTCAGCGGGCAAGGCCCGACCAGACATATCCCAGGCACGGGAAAACTGCGTATATGCCGTGGCGCTCATGTCAGGAATGAATCGTGAATGGTTGCCCCCACCTCTTGTCCACGGTCCTTTTTCCGTATAGGAGCCATGACTGCCATTATAAAACGTTTGCCGCACGCCGCCAGAAAGCAGCAACGAGACCCCTGGCAATGCCAGAGGCAGGGTAAGCTCAGGATGCAATTCCGTACGAAGCCCGCGGATGCCACGCCGACGATATTCGTAGGAAGCGGATACTTCGCCCTGAATCTCCAGCGGGATACGATCCGCAAATCTTCCCTTATAGAGCCAGGCATTCAGGGGAACGCTCTGGACCGTGGTGTCCTTTCCATGGGAAATATTGCCGTGTCCCAATTCAGGACGCTGCTCATAGCGTGACCCCACCGAAAGCATGAACCTGTCCCATTCCTTGTAGACATACCCCTGGGAGATGCGGTTCTGGTCCACTTCCCGCAAATCCCTGCCGAACATGGAGTATAAGCTGTCGCTGGTGCTGTTAAATCCGGTGCGGAGATGTTTAAACTGGCTCAAAAAATTTTGATCGGAGACATAATCCAGGTTATAACGGTAATGCCAGCCCGTATCCCCGATTTCCCCGTTGCCCATGCCGCGAAGCCAATATCGTTGATAGCTGGTATTGACATAGCCGTCGCTCGAGTTGACCGGATCACCCCCTTCATGCTTGAACGTATGCTTATCATACAGAAAATCTGCAGCGAGCCATGTCTTATTTTCCCGGCGCGTATGAGAGCGGTACTCGATACTCGGCATGAAACCGGCCTTGCTGGCGTATGTCCCTGTCCAGGTTATGTCACGGCTTTTATCCAAGACCTGAAAAAAAGGCTGGCTGTAGAACACACCATTAAGACTGCTGTAGCCGAAATCGGGGAAGAGCAACCCTGTCTGACGCGTGGTCTTGGCAGGCAAAACAAGCCATGGCGCATCGACTAGCGGAACGTTGCGGATATTTAGAGTTGTGTGTGAAAGCGTGGCATAACCGTCTATTTCAATCTCAGCATTATCCGCAGCAAGAGACCACGCGGGCGTCTCGCCGTCACAGGTGGTTATTTTAGCGTTTTTAAAAACGTAGCGATCACCATGCAGTTTATCCACCCTCTTCCCGGTGACGTACATGTGCGGGCCGGCAATGAAAATGGAACCGTCTTTGAGCCATCCTGTGCGGGAATGCAAATCGAATTCGGCTTCCCCAGCGCTGATGCGATCGCGCCCCATGCGGGCTTCCACATGTCCCTTGACAAAAATCCAGTTCGTTGTCGTATAAAACCTTGCGACATCTGCCCTGAGGTAATCCGTACCGCGCTGGAGAAGGACGCCGCCAGTGGCCTCGACAATGACACCGTCCTCAAGGCTTTCGAGCTTATCGGCATTAAGCGTCCATGGCATCCCGTTCGACGCACCCATGGACTTCAATACTTTTTCTGAAGAATCCTGGGCCGCAAAGGCATAGACGCCCACAAAAAAAAGAAAACACGCCTGCATGGCAGAAAGCATCAGGACACGCAAGCATGTACGAAGCATGGGAAGCACTGTCTATCCCTGGTTGCAAAACAATAGAAGAAAAGGTAGAGCAGAACAACTCGCCGCTCTTAAAAACGGCATGGAATATGTATTTTTAGCACAATGCCTGATTAAAATAAAGCCCCGGAATAGCCACCCTTCGTCATAAGGAACGCGAAAACATTATGGAAACCCTTTGCCGCATACATATCAGCTGGGAAAACTTCCGGAAGAATTTGCATTTGCTACTGCAAATCTCGCCAAATTTAATACCCGTCATTAAAGCTAACGCATATGGGCATGGTGTTTGCAGGGCCGCGGCGATTCTGGAGCAGGAAGGAGTGGGCTGGGCAGCTGTCGGCACGCTCGAAGAAGGTGCGGAGATTCGCAGCGCGGGCTTCACTGGCTGCATCGTAGCCCTTCTAAGTCATCTGAAGAGCTCTGAGGATGTGGACTTTTGTCTTAAGCACAGATTGCTTCCATTGGCGCACCGATGGGAAGACCTGCTCCTCGCCGATGCGGTCATGTGTTCCAAAGGCGACAAGCTCGACATAGCCTTCAAAGTTGAAACAGGCATGAACAGACTTGGTTTCCCGCTGGAAGATGTCGCGCAGGCCGCACGCTTTATGAAGGCTTCCGGCAGAATATGCCCAAAAATTCTTATTTCTCATCTCGCTGTTGCCGACGATCCTGAACAAGATGCCTTTTCAAATCTCCAGTCTGAGATTTTCTGGAAGTCCGCTGCTCTGCTCCGGGAGTTTTTTCCTGACATGCACTGTTCCCTGAACAACACTGCCGGGCTGTTGCGATCTAAGGCTTCTCACGAGGAATTATGCAGGCCAGGACTGGCCTTGTATGGATATAATCCATTGTTCGGAAGTGCAGAGGAAATGTGCGGGCAGGGACTGCTTCCTGTTATGGGTGTTTCGGCGCCGCTTGTCAGCACCCATATCCTGCGGAAGGGGGAAAGCCTTGGCTATGGCCGGACGTATGCCTCTGATTCTGACCGTCTGATCGGCTGGGCTGCCATTGGCTATGCTAATGGTTACCGCCGCGATGCTGCTCCAGGCAGATGCATGTGCCTGCGTGGAGTCCGAGTTCCTGTTATTGGTCGGATTGCCATGCAAATGACATGTCTGGATCTTTCTGCCCTCCCGTTCACGCCCGACCCTGGCGAAGACGTCTATGCCATGGGAGGTCCAGGAAACGCTGTAACAGCGCAGGAACTTGCACAGTGGTGGGGAACAATACCTTATGAAGTTACCTGCTTGCTTGGTACAAACCCCATTGCCGGCATGGCTATGGATCTGCACGACGGCTCACCTGCTACGAAGAGCGTTGTTCACTGAAGGATACAGGCAGTCAATTTCAGAAGTCTCGCAGGCTTCCTGAACTCTCCGATGTTGCCGAATATGCACAGTGGTCCGGGTAGTGCTCCATTGCCTCCGTGGAAGCAGAGAGCATCATGACATGCTGTCCAAGCTTTCACATATTCCGGCCGGAGTTTTCTGCTAATAAGGATACAGTTGCGTTTCCGCTTGCTGCACTGATGCGAGACTGACCGATTTGAGATATTCGCAATCACTGTGGGCTCTGCCCGAAACGATGATTCTGAATACTACCCTTCCATTCAAGTTGTTCGCATACTTAAGCTTGGCGGTAAAAAAGGCCTTGCCATACGGTGAAATAAGATCCATTTGCCCAATGCAGATAGCGCTTGTGCGGGAGGAATGTCTGCGCTACCATGAAAAAAAGCAGGCAAAGGGACATTTTTATGAGCGACGATCGCCTTACAATAACGCCGTTGGGTGGCCTCGGCGAGATAGGCATGAATTGTCAAAAGTGGAAGACATGCCAAGGCGTCGTCTTGGTGGACTGCGGACTCATGTTCCCCGACGATTCTCTTCTGGGCGTGGACGTGGTCATTCCTGCCTTAGGCTCCATTTTTGAAGAAGAGGAGAATATCCTCGGAATCGTGTTCACCCATGGCCACGAAGATCATATTGGCGCTCTCCCTTGGCTCCTCGTGCAGTACAAAAGTCTGAAAGGACTGCGTCTCTATGGTTCGCCCTTTACCCTAGCGTTGGTTGAGCATAAGTTGGAGGAACATGGCCTGCTTGATCGCGTCGTGCTTTTTCCCGTACAGCCTTATGAGAAGACGACCCTAGGAGATATGGTTTTTCATTTCATTCCAGTATGCCACTCCATTCCCCAATGCTACGCTCTCTGCGTGGACACTCCTGCCGGGAAAATCATCCATACAGGTGACTTCAAGCTGGATCCGCTTCCTATGGATAACGAATCATGTGATCCATGCAGTGACTTTGCGCGTTTTGCGGAGAGCGGAGAATCAACTGGCGTACGGCTACTTTTCTCTGATTCTACCAATGTTGAAAGTGCGGGTCATTCCCTGCCTGAAAGCCGTGTAAGGGATGATCTGGACGCCATTTTCGCTGAAGTCAAGGGAAGGATTGTCATCGCTCTTTTCTCAAGCCATATCCGCAGGATACGTACCGTGCTGGCGCTGGCAGAGAAATACGGCCGCACTGTCTTCGTGAGCGGGCGCAGCCTTTCAACAAACATTGAGAAAGCAGTGGAGCTTGGTCTGCTGGAGCAGCCTTTGAACCTGTATAACGAAATCACTGGTCTTCCGGAACTGGCTCCCAGCAAGACTGTCGTTCTAGCTACTGGCACGCAAGGAGAAGCGCTCTCAGCGCTTGCAAGAATCGCACGCGGCGAGCATCGGCAAATTTCCCTTTGCAGCGGTGATACCGTCATTATGTCTTCACGCGTCATCCCCGGAAACGCCCGTGCGCTTTCGCATGTCCTAGACCAGATATATAGGCTGGGGGCCAGCGTCTATCACGGCGAAGGCCGGGCTGTGCATGCCACAGGCCATGCCTGCAAGGACGAATTAAGAGCGATAATCAGCTCCGTAAAACCAGAATATTTTATCCCGATACATGGTGAATACCGTCATCTTGCGATCCATGCTCAGCTCGCAGAGGAATGCGGCGTTTCACCGGACCATGCAAAGATCATCGAAGATGGACAACCTGTCACACTAGATAAGGATGGACTGCGACTGGAGGCCCCCATCCCTGTGGAATCCGTCATGGTCGATGGCAAAGGCGTAGGTGACGTAGGACGCGTGGTGCTCAAGGAACGCCGTATCCTCGGCGGTGAAGGCATGGTGGCGGTCATCCTGGTAATCGCTGAGGAGACTGGTGAAGTGCTGCTAGGGCCGGAAATGATTTCACGGGGCTTTGTGTTTGAGCAGCAGTTTGATCATCTTCTGGAAGATTCCAAGTGTCTTGTTCTCGACCAGTTGGAATCCATGACCCCGAGCAATGCTCCCATGCTTTCAGAAAACATCCGCTCTACCATGCGTCGCTTCTTCCGGGACGTCCTTGGGCGCGATCCGGTCGTCCTGCCCATAGTGCTGAGGGTGTAACGAAGCGCAGGGCATATCGGTTGCTGGAGCATACCCAGGACCACAAGGATTCACGGAAATCGCAAAAAGCTCTTCCCTCTGTAAAAAAGCGCTCCCGCAGCCTTAAGCCATGGGAGCGCCTTGACATTCTGAGAGGAAGAAGGACTTCCTCTGTCACGGCATGTTATTCATCGGTGGCTGCGATGCAGTCACCAGCATTGGCATCGTACCCTGTAGTACCTTCAACCTTGACTACACTGAGGGTATTGCCAAGGGGAGCGGCTCCAGGCATGCGGAATGTGGAGCAATCGGCGCGCTTGATGGCAACTTCTGGAGTATGCGTGGCCTGGGGCACCCAGTCGTAAGGCACGCGGTAGGCGCGATACACCATGTTCATATTGCGTCCGTCCATATAGGGATTGATGAACTCCCAGACGATCTCATGATCTGGGGTAACTTCCAGCAGGCGGCCATCAGACCCCTCAGTAATCATCGTGTTGCCGTTGGGCAGGCGCTGGGCGGCGCTGATGAATGGGCTGTAGAAACGGCTGGCGTCCAGCGGGATGACGAAGCCTGCCTCGCGCGGGGTATACTGCCATACTATTTCAAGAGTGATGGGGTTAAATTCCAGTACGCGGGTATAGTCACGCTGCGCTGCCTTGACGCCCATGGGCGCGCCCGGGTTGGGGTTGTCATAGCCAGCCCAGCCGCCGTTATCGAACACCAAAATATTGCCCGCGCCGGGAAGTCCGTCTGGAATCATATGCGCGTGGTGCTGTCCTATGATCCATCCAAGTTTATGCTCGGGATGACCGATGCTGTAGTCGGGACCGACTTTCCAGACGATCTTGCCAGTCTCCTTGCTGATTATGAAGATGATGTTGGTCTCACGGCCATCCATGATAATGTTGTCGGGATGGAAACGCTCGTCACCGGCATCATACCATTTATTCGGGCCGAGGGTGGACATGGAATTGATGTGCATCCAGTCGCCCAGAGCTGGTGCATGCTCAATGAGCGCACCGCCGCGGTAGTTGGGGCAGCGGCACATGGCATTGCGTGCTGCTTCGGAAAAGCCCATTTCCTCTACATGGTCAGAGGCCTGCCATTCCCAGATGATCTCTCCGTCCCAGTTGACTTCATAGACCACGTCATCAAGCAGTTCTTTATCAGAAATATATTCGCAATGTGCATTGCGGTGACAAAGAACCAGGGTATTGCCGGCAAGGGACTGTGGCTCGTGACCGGGGGCAAAGTAGCCGGTGGTGCTTCCGTCGCGTTGGAAGTCGTGGTGCTGGCGGGCCATCCACTGTGGCTTCTCGCCCGGATCCTCAATGAACTCGGCCTGGTTGAACTCCCACACGACATTGCCGTCCCAGTCCACCTGGATAAGGTCGAGCTGATCCTGCAAACCGTACTTGGCATTGCGGGTACCGCGGCTGCCCATCAGGTAGCCTCCGGGAAAAATCTTGTTGGGGAAACCATGAACGCCGGCCCAGAGCTTGATTTCCTGTCCGTTCATGTCGATGAGCATGGCACCATGCTCCTTTACGGGCATGATGGTGTAGCCGCTATAGGCTTTCTCTGGGTTGTACAGGGTTGTTCCGGTGGGGTACACTGTTGGATGGCCCATGATGATCTCCTTAAAAATATGTGTTGATGGTGACCGCCCAAAAGGCGTTTGTCGCTTGATCCTCTTACAGGACTTCCGGTCCCATAAGGTAGTATGGCAGCCAGGTCGCAATATCCGGGAAGATGGTGATGACCAGCACTGCAAGAATCATCAGAGCCACGAAGGGGATGATGCCCTTGAAGATGGTCTCAATGGGGATGCCCTTGGCCACGCCGGCCAGCGCGAACACGACCACGCCCACAGGCGGGGTAATCTGCCCCATCTCCATGACCATGACAGAAACGACGCCGAACCACACCGGGTCAAATCCAAGCGCCACCACGGTGGGGAAGATGGAAGGCAGCGTCAACATGAGCATGGGGATGACGTTCATCATGCAGCCAAGGATCACGTATATAGTAATGATGATGGCGAATACCCAGTAACGGTTGAAAGGCAGCGAGCTGATGAAATCAGCAAGCAGGAAGGGCAGTCTTGTCTGAGCAAAGAAGTAGCCAAGCACAGCCACGCCGACCATGATGCAGAGGATACGCGCTGTGAGCTCGCCTGTTTCCTGAAGCGAGGCAAGCAGGTTTTTCCATGTCACCTTGCGGCGCGCCAAGGCATAAAGGAACGCACCCATGGCGCCGATGCCGCCGCCTTCGGTGGGCGAGCAGATGCCGACAACAATGCTGCCCAGCACGAGTACGAAGAGCGCCAGGATGGGAACGAGACCGAGGGATGAATGGACCTTTTCGGCAAATGTGTACTTCGGTCCGCGAGGGGCCATTTCTGGATGGCGCACGGCCGTGATGTAGATGTAGAGCATGAACATGCCAGCCAGCAAGAGCCCAGGCACGAGCCCTGCCATGAACAGGCGACCGATGGACACTTCCGTTACAATACCGTAGATGATGAAGCCTGCGCTCGGAGGGATGAGGATACCCAGCGTACCACCGGCGGCCAGGGCGCCCGTGGCCAGAGAGGGAGAATATTTAAGGCGCATCATTTCAGGCAGGGAAACCGAACCCATGGTAACTGCGGTGGAGAGAGAGTCACCGCATACGGCAGCGAAGCCGGTGCAGCCGGCGACACCTGCCATTCCCATCCCTCCAGGCATGTGCCCAATCCACTTATTGGCGGAATTGAAAAGGTCAACTGATATGCCAGAGTAAAGGATCATGCATCCCATGAACACAAACAGCGGCAACGCCACAAGGCTGTAGTTAGCGGCTGCAGCATAGGGCGTGGATCCCGCGGAGGCTAGGGCGGCGGGCACGTTGCGCGCAATGCAGATCATGCCCATGGCGCCGATGATGCTCATGGCCCAAGCGATGGGCATCTTGATGAACAGGAACAGGAACAGAAAACCAAAGGCGATGAGTCCGAGCACCAGGTTGGAAACCTCATAGTCGCAGTCACGGTACCAAAACGGCACCCAGGCCAAGAATGCGGCGAAAGCGATGCCGAGTAACGGCGCAATAAGGTGGCGCTCCGCAAGACAGCGCACTAGATCGCGCAAGACCTGGAAAATCAGAACAATGACGGTAATGCCAAGCCCGACGAACGGCATCCAGTAGTAGTACTGCAGAGGCACATAGAGTTCCATTGATTGCGTACCGAACTTGCCCAGGAAGGCCTTGTAGCTCTCGTAGGTAAGCAGCAACAGGATGATGAGCACGCTGGATGAAACCGCTACGTCGCACCAACGCTTCACTCCTTCGCTAAAGCGGTTGTACAAAAAGTCAATCTGCATATGGCGATCCCGCAGCTGAAGCAGGGCCATGAAGGAGAACGTGGTGAGTGCCAAGAGGTTTTCCTGCAACTCCAGAGAACCGGGCACGCTCTTGCCGAACAGCCTGAAGCTCACATCTAGGAAAACGAGGATCGGAAGGATGGCCATCGCCACGTGACTCAGCCAGCTGAGCTTACCGGTGCATGCTTCTAGGAACGAATACACGCCCCCAAACGGGTAGGAGGAATTTTTTTCTGCCATGGCAGCCTCTGCATCCATGCCATAACAAACGGCATGGGAACGTCTGTGGGCTTACGCCCCAATAAAGATGGTCACGCCCGCTGACGGGCTAATCCACTCATTCAATAGAGATTAACTAAATCAAATTAAAAATCCCGTCAATAGCAAAAACTCTCTTCGGGTCTTCTTTGAAAAAAAGCGGCTCCGCAAATGTGGAGCCGCTATCCTTTCGCTTTCAGCAGTACGGGTTATTTCTTATAGGCGTCGCCATATTTGCCCGAATAGACAGCCTCGGTGTAGTACTTGCTGCGCTCACGGGTGTACTTAAGCACTTCGTCCACAAGCTTGGGATCTATATTCTTGCAGTCAACGTTTTTCCACATGTCGGCGAAGGAGGCCAAGGGAGCAAAAGAGGTTTCGCGCTCTGCTTCGCTCAGGTAGAAGAACTGATGCCCCTGCGTTTCCATCCACTTGGTATCGGCTCTGGCGCCGTCCTCAAGGGACTTGCCGCAGGCTTCAGCCATCTTCATGCCGCCTTCGGCAGTGAGCCACTCACGCATATCCTGGGGCATAGAATCCCACAGATCTTTGTTGACTTCCATGGCAAAAGTGTTCACGGCCAAATTAAGGATGAGGTGATACTTGGTAGCCTCGGAAATCTTGAAGGACCTGAGCGGAGCCAGCGGGCAAATGACTCCGTCCGCCATGCCCTTAGACAGAGCGAGGTAGGTGTCTGGCGAGCTCATGCGGATGGGGTTGGCGCCCAGAGCCTTGATCCATTCAAGCGTTGCAGCGTCCCAGACAATGATTTTCTTACCCTTAAGCTCTTCCATGTTCTTGACAGGCTTGAGGGTATGGATCTGGTAGGCTGCAGAAGCCCAGCCAAAGTAATGCACAGAGTTGGCAGGGAACTCGTCGCGGATTTCCTTGAAATGTTCAATGATATCTTCGGTCACAAGGCTACCGACCAAAGCGTCCGGGCACATGCCTGGCAGGGCAACCGCACCGAGCAGATTCATTTTGCCGGGATAGACGGAAGGCCGTACCACGCCAAAATCCACACGCCCATCGGTAATGGCGGCCGGAGCTTCTGATTCAGGATACAGGACATTGGTTGCGAAATAGTCAAAGGTCAGCTTGCCGCCGAACTTCTCTTCCACAACCTTGAACCACGGCTTCCAGACATTGACCACGGTGGGGTGCTTTTCCATATAACTGCCCATGAAGGAAAGACCCTTGAAGCCCTTGGCGGCCTCGGCCGTGCCGGCAAACACGCACATGCCACCCAGCGCAAGGGCGGCGGCAAAAACACCAAATTTTTTCAGCATCACATACTCCTTAATAAGGAAACAATAAGGTCTTGCGCCATAAATGGCAGGGGCAACGCCCCAATGGTCACGCCTCAATTCCATTCATTAGAATTTTTTTAGACGAAAATCAAAAAAAAGTCAAGAGCAAGACGGCTCGACGCGCATTGCTAAACATGTTGCAAGCTCCGCGCGCAGGGCTTGCAGACTTCCCGATATTTTGGGATACTGCGTCCATCAGTATAAAATCAACCAGCTAACCCACGCAGGTACGATATGGACCAGAACTCCGAGCGCGACACACACTCATCGGAAGAAAAAAACCAGATAGACACGGTTTCCACACCTCAGGGCCAAACCAAACTGGAGAAACAGATAAACGCTACGGAAGAAAACTCCGAGGGCGCCGGCGGATCTCTGTCTTCCCTTGAGTCTCCAGGGCCAGGCAAGTCACTTCAGGAAGAAAGTATGCAGGACACCGAAGAGTCTTCTCCAGGCCGCGATACGGAAGATGCTCCCACGTTGCTTTCGGAAAAAGAGGAAAACAGCGGCGATAAAAGCCGTCCAACACATGGCGAAGACAGACAGGACACACCTGCAGGGCCATGCGCCCATATTTTCAACGGACTGTCCTATGTCGGACTGCCACTGCTCATCCTTCTTTCCGCGGCGCTGACATTCTGGGGTGTATGGCATGTGCGCGACCTCTGGTTCTCAGACGAGGTCAGGATTGCCGACGTTCTCATGAACCTCAAAAACGGCGGATGGCTCATTCTTACCCAAAACGGCCTCCCCTATACAGACACGCCTCCACTCTACTTCTGGTTGATGGAAGCACTCTCCTGGATTCCAGGCATCACCGCCGTTATGGCGATGTTCCTCGCGTCTGCATTATCCCATGCTCTTTTCATTGCATCCGTCTGGCTGCTCGCCCGCGGCACAGGTCATGATCGCCGTGTAGCCTTTGCCTCCGGGCTGATCATCCTTGGATGCCTGCTCATCGACGGACTTGCGAGCTATGTGCGCATGGACCTCTGCTTCGTCGCTGCCATCAACCTAGGCATGCTCTGCCTCTACCGAGGGGCTTGCAAGACGTCCGCCCCGCTTTGGCTACTGTCCGGTTTTCTGCTCCTAGCTGCCGCCACCCTTATCAAAGGCCCCTTCGGCATAGCCCTTGCTATCAGCGTAAGCATCCTTTTCCTGTGCTGGCGTGGAACTCCAGGCAGGCTTGGAGGCCGCGACGGGTTTCCCGGATTTCTTTTCATGCTGCTTGTCATTGCCGGTTGGCTCGGCTATCTCTACATGACAGGCAACCAAGACTATGTGCGCGACATAATTGGTGTCCAGGTGGCAGGGTGCGTACAGGAAGGAGGTCGTCCCGCCGGTCCGTGGTGGTATTACCTTCCCGCCACAGCCCTAGCATGGTTGCCGTGGACGCTGCTGCTTCTCTTTATCAATTGGCTTGATGCCGCGCGCGGCTTACACCGCGTATGGAAGGAACGCAAGGATCGGGGCGGCGATGCATGGCTCTGGCTCTGGATCCTTTGCGGGATTGCCATACTTTCCGCCGTGCATGCGAAACTGGTCATCAACATGCTCCCGTTAGCGGCGCCCCTTGCCGTTCTGACAGCGCGCTCGCTCCTGCGCCTCAGCCCTACAAGGAGCCGCGGGTTCTTCTGCCTGTGCGCTGTGTTTCTTGCCATTTTCGGACTTGCTCTCGTCACTGTTGATGCATATCCGTTGCTCAAGGAATTTGCTCCGGCGGGCTGGCTGCCAGCCCTGCCCTCCGCTGCCGAAGCATGGATAGGCAGGGTGGAAGGATGTATTTTTACAGGCTCTACACTCATTGTCGTCGCCGTTTTGCTCTTGCTTTTTGTGCGCACCTCACGCCCCGACGGTGCGCTACTCGCCATGTCTTTTGGGCTGGCGGCCGTCATGGCACCCTATTTCTATTTCACCGTGCCCTCGCTCAATTCCCTGCTGAGCCCCAGGACACAGGCCGTAGCCATGGCCGAGATGTCCAAAACCGGCTATGCAGCCGCAGCCTACCGCGTCTATCCCGGTGTTTATGCCTGGCATTTTAATGCACTATCAGAAAACCGAAATACTCCACGTACAGCAATCCCTGTCCTGAATACTCCGGAAGACCGCGCCGCATGGATAAGCAGCCACCCCAAAACCACCATGGCCATGCCTCTTGCTGAATGGGAAGCATGGCAAGACCGTCCTGTAAACTCTTCCACCATTGCTAGCTCGTGGATGGCTGGCAGCCAATACATTGTGGCAGCACTCAACACCGAACCCGAATCTCCTGCTGCCCAGCCCCAGACAAAGGCTCCTGATGCGATCACGCCTGCCCTCTCCGAAACGACACCTCCCCAGACATCTGACAGCCAGATCCCCGCAACCACTGACAATGCAAGCCAAGCACTCAAAGAACTTGCTTCGCCTGAAGCTCAGGAAAGGCCTTCCTCTGATATTCTAAAAAATGATGTTCAAGGACAAACTCCTGCTGTTCCATCCTCTGACGCATCGAATGCCCAAAATCTCCAGAATGCATCACGTCCAGCACAGGACGTCCCTGATAGTGCAGGCCAGGCGATCAAGGAACTTACCTCGCCTGAAGCCCAGGACCAGCTTCCCTCTGGCGTTCAAAAACCTGACGGTCCAAAAGCCTCCCCAGCTGCACCACCAGCTGATGCAGCAGATGCGCAGGCTTCTCAGAATGCAGCAGCCTCAGAACATAATGCACCTGACAACGCCGACCAAACGTTGTAAGATTTCCTTCCTGACAACATAATAGACTAAAAAATGTCCCAGGTCATATCAGGTAACATATAGTAACAGTACAACGAAGGGTCGTTGGATACCCTCCAATAGTCCGTGCCCTATGACAATATTTTTATTTATTTTTTTGCTTTCAGCAGCTTTTCTCCTCGGCTCCGTCCCGTTTGGGCTGATCATCGCAAAAGCGTTTAAAGGTATTGACCCTAGGCTGGAGGGCAGCGGCAACATCGGCTCTACCAATGTCGCCCGGCTCTGTGGTCTTCCCTTAGGGCTGCTCACGCTCTTTTGCGATATTATGAAAGGACTGCTGCCAGCACTTCTGGCCGTGCATTTCCTTCCTTCAACGCTCATGCAAAGCGCTGTCGTTCTGGCGGCAGTCCTTGGGCACGTCAAATCCCCCTTTCTGGGGTTCCATGGAGGAAAGGGTGTAGCCACGACCATAGGTGCCCTCATTCCCCTGGCTTTTTACCCCCTGCTCTGCGCCGTTCTTTGCTGCCTCGCAGTCATTGCGACGACACGATATGTATCATTGGGGTCCATGGTGATGGCCGCTTCACTAACGTTTTTTTACGCTATCTTCGGCCGCTTTGATCTTATTCCCCTTGGTCTTGTTCTGCTTATATTCATCCTCTGGACGCATCGGGCTAACATTATCCGCCTTTTACATGGTGAAGAAAACAAATTCCTTGATAAAAAAAGAGACCTTAAACCATAGACCATGCCATCGTTCTGTGCTATTTAAAAGGCATGGCAATCCGGCATGTTCTCAGGCATGTAATTCTGCGGGATCATCCCGCACCCGAGATGCATCGGGAAAGGAGCAACTATGCAGATTGAAGTCGTCTTTAGAAATCTCACCCCCGCCGATTCTCTTAAAAGCTATGCCATAAAACGTTTTCAGAAAATATCCCGCATGCTCGGCGACGACGCAGATTCAAACCTGCTCATCACCCTCTCCAAGGAAAGCAGCCAGTTCCGCGCTGATGCTCAGCTCAGCGGAGCGGGAACGGGTTTCGCCGCGACGGAAAAAAATGACGACATGTATGCCGCTATTGACCTGTGTAATGACCGCCTTAGTCAGCAGTTGCGTAAAGCTGCGGACAAGCGGAGCCAGATAGACCGTAGTTCTATTAATGACTCTCTCGCGTAACGGCGCTCATAATAGGTTCATGCTTTTCTCGGTCTCCCCCAAAGGGGAGACCGTTTTTTTAAGGTTTTTTTTTCGTGACATTCTCCGTCTGACAACGTATTTTTCCTTGCGGAGGCAATATGAAGCACACACTCGATACCCGCATAAAGACCGTTGGGATGCCGAAAATTGAAAATCCATCCATCGGACCCTATGTTGATGATTCCCCACTCCCTTTCTATCTCGATGTCGAGCACGGAGGTGAAGACGTCCGCGGCTTTGGCAACGATCCCATTTTCCTTGAGCAGGCAGGTCCCCGCCGCAAGATTTACTTTGACCCTGGAAAGACCAAGGCGGCCATCGTCACTTGCGGAGGTCTTTGCCCCGGACTGAACGATGTCATCAGGGCCATCGTGCTGGAATCTTTCTATGGTTACGGTGTGCGTTCTGTCATTGGCGTGCGCTATGGACTTGAAGGTTTCATCCCCAAGTACCACCACGACATCATGGGGCTGAACCCCGTAAACGTTTCCGAAATTCACACCTTTGGCGGTACCATTCTAGGCTCTTCCCGCGGACCACAAAGCCAAGAGGATATTGTTGACGCGCTGGAACGAATGAACGTTAATATTCTGTATATCATCGGCGGCGATGGCACCATGAAAGCGGCAAATGCCATACAGAATGAAATCTACAGGCGAGGACGAAGCATCATCGTCATCGGCATCCCTAAGACCATTGACAACGATATCAACTTCGTCCCCAAGTCCTTTGGATTCGATACCGCCGTGGACATAGCCACGACGTCCCTTCGTTGCGCACACACCGAAGCCATAGGATCGCCCTACGGAATAGGACTGGTTAAACTCATGGGCAGGGAATCAGGCTTCATCGCAGCCCAGGCGACGCTTTCGCTCAACGTCGTCAACTTTGTGCTTGTCCCGGAAGCTCCCTTTAAAATGGAAGGTGAGGGAGGTCTGCTAACAGAGCTGGAAAAACGCTTGCGCAGCCGGGGACATGCTGTCATCGTTGCCGCTGAAGGTGCGGGCCAAGAGTTGCTTACCGCAAGTGGAAAGACTGACGCTTCCGGCAACAAGATCCTCGGTGACATCGGTCCTTTCCTGCAGTCATCCATCAAAAAATATTTTGCTGAACGCCAGCTCAATGTTTCCATCAAATACATCGACCCCAGCTATATTATCCGCTCTATGCCGGCCAACACCAATGACAGGGTCTATTGCGGGCAGCTAGGGCGTCATGCTGTGCATGCCGCCATGGCCGGCAAAACCAACATGGTCGTGGCTCGTCTGCTCGACCGCTTTGTTCACCTGCCGTTGCAGTTGGTCACCCGACGGCGCAGGCAGATAGACATAACATCAAATTACTGGCGTTCGGTCATTGCGACCACAGGCCAGCGGCTTGGCTGAAATGACGGCGGGGAAGCAATTTCCCCGCCTTTTCTATCATACGGCTACCGTTATATATACAAACGGGAGTCCCCCTAACAGCAGAGGGTATCTTGGGCTCGCTTATACAGATCAAGGCTTCAGCAGGCTCTGGTAAGACGTATACGCTTACACGGATTTTTCTGGAACTGATACGCTGCTCCACGTGGAAGCAGCAGCCAAGCACGCCGGTTCCCCTTCATCCCGAAGCCAGCTACGCCTGGCAAGAGATCCTCGCCATCACCTTCACAAACAAGGCCGCAGAAGAGATGCGCTCCCGTGTTCTGGAAGGTCTCAAGGTCCTTGCCTTGAAGAAAGAAGACAGCGCTGAAAAGACATCCTTATGGAGCAGAGAAAATGCTAGGCAGTTTGTGGAAGAACTGCTGCACGATTACGGATCGCTGAACATGCGCACCATCGACAGCCTGCTTACGCAGGCGGCGCGGCTTTCTTCCCTTGATCTTGGTATTTCTCCTGAATTTGAGCCATGCTTTGTGCTAGATGACGTGACTGGCCCCATCTTTGACAATATCGCCGAAAAAGCGCGTGCAGGCGATATCTCCATGGCGGCATTATTCAACGAAGCCAGCAGTCAGATGGTCAACGATTTCAGGGAGCTTGGCTTTATCGCTGGAAAGTCCTTCCGTGATCGCACCCTGAAAATGGTCTCCTTTCTCCTGCAGGTATCTCCTGAATGCTTTTTCGGGAACTGCGGAACAGATGACCGCATCTTCCAGCTGCCTTCTCCTGATGGTGTGCCTGGAATGTCAACTGTCCGCCAGCCGTCTGGCATAATGACACTGACTGATACAGAAACGGCCAGCCGCTACTGCAGGGCTTATCATGAAAAGCTTATCCAGACTGCCAAACGTCTCAAAGATCTTTTGCAGGATGTTGAAGTGTCCAGGGGAACACTGAACAAACATCTAGACAGCTGCATTGACAGCAGTGACATCTATTCGTTGCCATCAAAAAACAAATTGGGTTCGCTTGCCAAGGACAGCCTTGATTCCTGTCTTAAAGCATCGTCACGTGGAAAAGCAGATCCCGAGGCATACGTACTGTATAAAAGGCTTGGCTCAATGCTGCGCGAAGCATTTCTTCTCAAATCCTCGGGCAGGATGCTACCTTTCGTGGAAATCGGGCGTGTCATTTGCCTCCAGCTCAGAGAGCATATGCGGAACCAAGCTATCGTTCCCACAATGCTCATCCCGCACATGCTCGGAACGTTTCTTAACGGCGCCGAAAAAGAAACGAACACCGCAGCTCTGCTCTGCCGCATGGGTTCGCCCATGACCCATATTCTGATTGACGAATTCCAAGACACAAGCCGCCAGCAATGGTGCGTTCTCTTACCTCTGATTCAGGAAGCTCTCAGTCAGGGAGGATCGCTGACGATCGTAGGGGATGTTAAGCAATCCATTTACGGTTGGCGAGGTGGGGACTCCAAACTGTTTGACGATGTTGCCAAAGGCACAGACTTTACCAGCGTTGACTGCCAATGCTGTGCCGACGCAGAACCGAACATCGACGAGATCATCAAAGAAGGAACATTGGTCAACGGGCTCCTCGGCAAGCAAAAACGCACACTGGAAAGCCTTCCCGCGAACTGGCGCAGCCGGCAATCCATCATCGACTGGAACAACGCCTTCTTCAAGACGCTTGAAGACAAGCAGGAAGCTAAAAACCTACTCACATACTGTCTGTCGGGATTCAGGCAAGTTTCGGAACGCAATCAGGAAAGGGCAAAGGCTCTGATAGACGATCAGGCAAGAAGGCTTTCCCTAGCGTTCTCAGGTGTAAGACAGAAACCATCAGAGCGAACGAAAGAAGGCGGTCTTGTTGTCATCAAACGCTTACCTCCGGAATGCAAAGACGACGACGAGCTTCTCCAGGAAAACCTGAAAGCTTTGGTCGTTGAGCTGAAGCAGCGCTATCCGCTCAAGGACATCTGCATCCTCGCCCGCAGTAATGAACAATGCGCAGAAGCGGCCTCATGGCTTCTGGAAGTTGAGGGAATCAGCGTCGTCACGGAAAACAGCCTTGTTATAGCACGGCAGCCTATCATAGAGGAAATCATAAGCCTCATGCGTCTGGTGGATTCGCCCGATGACGAGCCATCCTTCTGGGCTGCCATTTCCGGATCTCTTTTCAGATTCTTGTCCGGCAATGACGAGTGGGAGAGCTGGGCTTCTCAAAGTCACCATGCATTGGGGCTTGCACAGTATTTTAAGCAGTCATACCCTACTCTTTGGGAAGATTATTTTGTCCCGCTGCTCTACGCCACAGGCATGAGTTCTCCCTATGACATCGCGCTCCGCGCCATGAACCTGTGGAAAGCCTTTGGAGAACCGTTTAAGGAGCAAAGAGGCTTTCTGCAGCGTTTTTTAGAAATCATACACCGAGCTGAAGAAGCCGGTGTTACTGACCTTCCCTCATTCCTTGAATTTTGGGATTCAAAGGGAAAAGAGGAACGCGTTCCCCTTCCCGAGGGCATGGACGCCGTGCAGATCATGACCATACATAAGGCCAAGGGGCTGGAACGCGAAGTTGTCATTCTGCCATGGCTGGACTTCTCCCCAAGCGGATCTTCTCATGAATACCGATTGCAGACATTCAACGATGACGGCTCTCCCGACAGTGTGCTCGTGGAAGGCTTTGAAAAGATGGGTATGGCAGCGCAAATCAGCTCAGACATGGGGGATGACTGGGATGAAATGCAGCTTGGCTGTTACAGAGAAGCCCTTCATCTGCTCTATGTTGCCATGACTAGGGTCAAAACAGAACTCTACGCATTTGCCAAGAAACCGATGCCAGATAGCAGCGGTGACAACTCTGGACGGAAGGCATTCCTTGTTCTTCTGGACAAGCTCCTCCATGCGCTCCCCTGCAACTATGATGGCAAGGCAAAACTCGTCCTGACGGAAGACGAAATACGGCTCGGCGAAGCGCCGGATGGAGACACGCATCATGCAGACATAACCTTGCCCTCCAGCCGCGGCGATGACGAATCCGTCAGTCTTTCCATGCCAGGCCTGAGCGTACTGAGCAGCAAGCTAGAAGAAATTGGCGGCTGGTCCGCCGCAAAGCGCGGCACGCTCATTCATCATTGCCTGGAATTTTTAAAAATCTCCGGAAAAGGAGCGCGCCCAGACGCTCGCCTGGCCGCTGAACTTGGCATGAATACCTTTCCTCTGACCGTGCCGGACAAAGACAAGGTCCTTGACGAAATTACCGACATCCTCACGTGGTACGCCGAACAGCCTGACACAGATCATTGGCTCTCCTGTGGCAGTCCTGAACAGGGTATCCTCGATGAGCACAAGGAGCTACGGCGCATGGACCTGCTGGTAGATGATGGGGCTGCGCTGACAGTTGTTGAATATAAGACTGGCGTTATGGGAACAATCCCCAGGCAAGAACACTGTGAACAACTGCAGGGATATCTGAGTCTTCTTTCCATGGCCGAAGGCAGACCAGCTCGCGGCGTACTGGTCTACTTGGACCGCAAAAAGATATTCCCAGTATCCATGGAGGCAGATCGATGAAAGGAAAACCGTTTACGGTCTTCTCCTGGAACGAAGACTTTTTGGAAGGCCTGCGCCAGTTCATTCTAAAAGTGACCAATGGACATCCCGGGAAAGCCGTGGTGGTGTTTCCCAACAAGCGTCCTCGCCGCCACCTTATCCATACATTCCTCTCACACATGGCAGACGAAGGGAGCAAGCCCATGCTCCTCCCAAGAATCCTTGATGGAGAAGCGTTTGCCAGGACATGCAGTGAAGGCTGGGGCATTCCATGCGGACGCCAGGCCAGCACTTTGGATCAGGTGGCCATCCTCTCTGAAAGCGTGCGCAAAGCCGCTGCGCGGCACCGCAGTCTTTCCATTTTAACAAGCCTTGTTGAAGACATGGGAACTTTCTACCCATGGGGAGCAAAACTGGCCGGGCTTATGCAAGAATGCGATGCCCACATGGTGGACTTTAGCAACATTTCGGAAACAAACGGCGATACCTTTACAGGCGAACTGGAAAAATTTGGTGAACGCAGCAGTTTTTTTTCTGCTCTTCTGCTGGAAAATATCGCCTCCATCGCACATTTCTACCATGCTGCCATGAAAACGCATGGGCTGACCACACCGGGCATGGTATCCCGCAGGGCTGCAGAGATGGCCGCTTCTGCCAAAAAAGAAGGTCGTGGACTGACACTCGGTCTCCAAGACAAGACCATCATTTTTGCGGGCTTCGTACTGCTCAGCGGTGCTGAAGACCTCCTATTCCGTACCTTTTGGGAACAAGGCGCACGTGTTTGCCTGCACAGCGACCCAAGGATCCTTCGATCGTGCGGCTGGCATTGGAGCTGCCAAGATCATAGGGATTGGCAGGAGCGCTGGCATGCCGGCATGGAGCTTTGGCCCTGCGCTGCAGATAGTTCCTGGACAGTCTCAGCGCCCTGCCTGCATACAGGGACGCACGAGCAATCATTATCCTTCTTCGCTGGCTACGACCTGCATTCACAGCTTTCCAAGCTTAATGCCAGGCTCAGCTTTGCGGCGGCGGCCTGCCATGACACAAATGACGGTAAAAAAAATGCTGCACAAAAACGCAGAGCCGTCATCCTTTCGCATGATTCTCTTCTGATGCCCGTGCTTCACCATGTTCCTGACAAGACGGTGAATATTTCCTTGGGCTGTCCGCTCCAACGTTTCCCACTGGCCCAGCTTATGGAACGCGTGCTTCAGACTGCAGAGAGCACAGACGGACAAGAATGCGTCCATTGGAAGGAACTTCTGGCACTGCTTCGCCATTCCTGCCTGCAAATGCTTCAAATCCCCTGCGACGATGGTAATACGACATCCATTCGCCCCTTCCTGCAATGCATAGAAGCCTGCGTGCTGAACGGCGAGCGCATGATTCCTCTGTCACATCTCTCAGAAAACGGCATCCGCACCATGCTGGAACATGAGAAGGGCATAGAACTGCCCTTGGACGCAGCAAAGGCCGCCCCATACATCCAGAGCATCCTGGCTCCACTCACCCTCGAATGGCAGGATATCCATACCCTGCGGGACATAGGGGAACGAGTGGGGAATATCTGCCGCATGCTCCTTGAATACGGCATGGAACGCTGGAAAAGCTCCCCCCTGAACGCCGAATGTCTTTCGCGACTGGTGCAGTCTGTAGCCCCCTCACTTTCAGGCAGCTTGCTGGCAAATACCCACATGCCGAAAGACATGCTGTTCAGCGTGTTCCGTCAAGAAATTGCCGGGCAACGTGTACCATTTGATGCTGACCCCATTGAAGGACTTCAGGTACTGGGCATGCTAGAAACCAGGCTGCTTCAATTTGAGGAAGTACATATCCTAGACCTTACCGAAGATGCCCTTCCTGGAGAACCTGCACGCGATCCGCTTCTTCCGGAGGCGCTACGTAAGCACCTCCATCTTCCCGACAGCGGCAAGCGTGACAGACTTGCGGCTCATACGTTCCATAGCCTCCTCGCCGGTGCCAAAACCGTGAATCTATACTGGCAGGAAGGCGTCCAATCTGGTGACAAAAAAACACGTTCTCGCTTCGTAGAAGAACAAATCTGGCAATGGGAAAAGTCGAGAGGCAGGCTGATGAAGCCGCAGTCAACGGACAAGACTTCTCCTCTTGAACAGGCGCGCTTTCCTCTGCCTCGAAACGCCAAAGTCATTTCTAAAGGCATACAAAGAACCGCCGCAATCAACAGCCGTATTGAGGAATTTCTTTACGGCGGCGGGGTTTCCCCATCTGCCCTGAATACCTATGTCAATTGTCCACGACGTTTCTTCCTGCAATATATCTGCAACATTAAGGAATTACGGGGCATTAACGAAGACGACGACCATGCTGCAGTTGGTGTCCTCGTGCATAGAGTCCTTAAGGAAGCTTTTAGCGTATATAAAAATCGCGCTCTGCCCGATTCTGAAGACATAAGACATGAACTGGCAACAAAATTGACCTTGCTTTTCAAAAGCAGAATGGAGGCAAACAGTGCACTGAAGAATCTCCCTCCGCAGAGCTTCTTTATGCTCAAGCACGCAGGTCCTTTGCGACTGCGGAACTATGTGCGAGACATGCCTCCCGTCAAAAAGCTGCTTGCCCTTGAACAACCCCTTGAATGCCTGATAGCGCTTGGGGAACACTGTTGCAGGCTTATAGGCCAGGTTGACAGGATTGATATGCGTGATGGCGGTCTTGTCATCCTTGACTATAAAACCGGGAAAAGCGTCGCAACCAAGCCATCCTCAGGCTTTTGGAAAGACGAGGTCCTCTGGGATACAATGCGCAATTGGCATCCCGGGTTCGAAGGGCAGGACCCGATGGCTGAACTCGCGCGACAAATGAAAAGCGTTCAGCTGCCTTTCTATATTTATCTGGCTGGGCATGACGTCCACACACAGGGACAGGCTATCGCCAACGCTGCGATCGTAGAGCTTGCTCAAAACGGTAAAGAGAGTCCTCTTTTTGACTCTAAAATGGACGACGGTTTTAAAGAAACCGTCATCAGGAAACATATTCCGGAGCTCATCCTCTTTATTTTAAAGCACATGGTCTCATCAACGCATTTAGCAGCGGTCAGCAGCAAAGCGTGCGAATACTGCCCATATGCAGCAGGCTGTAGAAAATAACGTATGCCCTGAGATGATTACGATGCTCCTTTGGCCCGGCTTTCGCAGTACAGGCAACGGTAGACACGGTGCTCTCGGTCCGTGAGCTTAAAAATGTGCGGTAATTCCTGCTCGGTGGAAGTAATGCAGCGCGGGTTACGGCAGCGGATGACATTGGTAACACGCTCTGGCAATTCTACGGTAAACTTTCTGTCCAGCTTCCCGTCCCGCACAATATTGACGGTAATTCCGGAGTCCACATAGCCCAGCACGTCGAAGTCGATATCGATAATCTCGTCTATCTTAATGATATCCTTGCGGCCCATCTTGCGGCTGGGCACGTTCTTAAGCATGGCCACGGTGCACTGCAATCTGTCCAGCCCGAGGATGGAGTACAGTTCCATGCATCGGCCAGCACGGATATGATCGAGAACGATACCGTTTGATATTGCGTCAATAACCATCTATTCCACCCCCAAAAGCTTTAAAATGAGAGCCATTCGCATGTATTTGCCGTTAAGAGCCTGTCTGAAGTAAGCTGCACGCGGGTCGTCATCGACGGCGACGGAAATCTCGTTAACTCTGGGCAATGGATGTAAAATGCGCAGGTCGTCCTTGGCCTCCTCCAACTTTTCCGGTGTAAGAATGTAGCTATCCTTGAGGCGTATATAGTCTGCCTCGTTGAAAAAGCGCTCGCGCTGAACGCGTGTCATGTAGAGCACGTCAAGGCGCGGCATGGCTTCGAGAAGATCCGTCGTTTCGATAAACGCTGAGCCGGATTTCTCAATGATGTCCTGGCGTACATAGCCTGGCAGGCGCAGTTCGTCAGGCGAGATGAGCACGAACTCCACCCCGTCGTACCGCGACATGGCGGCAATGAGCGAATGCACAGTGCGCCCGAACTTGAGGTCACCGCAAAGACCGATGGTCAAATGATCGAAACGTCCCTTCTCCCGCCAGATAGTAAGCAAATCAGCCAGGGTCTGCGTGGGATGGTTGTGGCCTCCGTCCCCGGCGTTGATCACAGGCACTCCTGACTTCATGGAAGCAACGAGCGGCGCGCCCTCCTTGGGATGGCGCATGGCAATGATGTCAGCATAGCAGGCAACCACCTTTACCGTGTCGGAAACACTCTCCCCCTTGGAGGCAGAAGAGCTTTGCGCCTCGGAAAAGCCCAGTACATTGCCGCCCAGCTCATACATGGCCGCTTCAAAGCTCAGGCGCGTTCGGGTTGAAGGCTCAAAAAACAACGTTGCCAGCTTCTTGCCCGTGCATTTATGCGCGTATTTTACAGGATTGGCGATGATGTCAAGAGCCGTTGCCAGCAGTTCGTCAATGTCCTTTGTCGAAAGGTCGCGGATATCTATCAGGCTGTCCATATCACGCTCCTATCCATCTCTCATCAGAGGGATTGTCACGAAAGGCCAGCAGCTTCGCCACATCCTCCTGCCTGATATATCCTGTGTCGGCAGCTACCCGGGCCACAACGTCAAATTTGGTAAGGCTCACATTTTTGACGTTCTCTGCAGCCAGGCGCTCAAGGCCTTTCTTCATGTCATAGGTAAAAATGCTTGCCACACCAAGCACATCGGCACCGGCTTCACGCAGCACGCGCACGACTTCAAGCACGCTGCCTCCTGTGGAAATGAGGTCTTCAACGACTACAACCTTTTGCCCTGGAAGCAGTCGGCCTTCAATCTGATTGCCTCGCCCGTGATCCTTGGCGCTGGAACGGACATACCCCATGGGCAGCCCAGTGATGTGCCCCACAATGGCGGCATGGGCGATCCCCGCCGTGCTTGTTCCCATAAGCACCTCGCATGCCGGGTATTTCTGTCTGACAACGTCTGCAAGAGCGCTTTCCACAGCACTGCGGGCTTCCGGTGCGGTAAGGATAAGCCGGTTGTCGCAGTACACGGGGCTCTTTATGCCACTTGCCCAGATGAAGGGCTCGTGAGGACGAAAAAAAACTGCTTTGATGGAAAGAAGATGCCTGGCTATCTGCTGTTCTAGGCTCTCCATATCAGCTCCTTGCTAGTTTTGCGGTGCATCTTGCCCGCCTTTATCCCAAAAAATCCCTGACGCAACGCTTCCATGTGGCCACCGGATCGGCAGCCTGTGTGATTGGGCGTCCCACTACAATAAAGTCCGAACCCAACGCACGGGCATACGCCGGCGTGGCAATGCGTACCTGGTCTCCGACGCTGCCTTCTGCAAAGCGCACACCCGGTGTTACCGTCAAAAAGCCTGCACCGCAGCATCCATGCACGTCCCCGGCTTCCAATGGAGAACATACTACTCCATCCAGCCCCGCATTCTTTGCCGTGCGCGCATAGTGGCGCACGACTTCCGTCAGAGGACGGTCAATGAGCAAATCAGAACGCATGCGCTCTTCGCTGGTAGACGTAAGCTGCGTCACCGCAATAAGCAACGGCCGCGACCCATCAGGACGTGACAGGCCTTCAAGGGCTGCGCGCATCATGTCCTCCGTTCCTGCAGCATGAACATTGCACATGTCTACATCCAATGAAGAGAGCACAGCCATGGCCCGACGAACCGTATTGGGAATATCGTGCAGCTTGAGATCGAGGAAAATCCGGTGCTGGCGCTGTTTTAAAATGCGCACCATGTCAGGACCTTCAGCATAGAAAAGCTCCATGCCAATCTTAACAAAAGGACGGTCCTCGCCAAACAAACTCAAAAAATCCAACACCTCTGCCCTGCTGCCGAAATCACAGGCAACAATCACATCTTTGCGCGGCGTCATCATGCGTGCGCTCCCCCAATGATTTCCGTTAGCGAGGAAACGCCCAGCGTTTCCATGACCTGGGGCAGTTCCTTTATGATTCTTGGGCATGTCCAAGGATCCACAAGATTTGCCGAGCCTACTTCCACTGCGGTTGCTCCGGCAAGCATCATTTCCAAAACATCACGCGCTGAAGAGACCCCGCCCATTCCGATGATGGGAATCTTAACCGCCTCGTATACCTGCCAGACCATGCGCAGGGCCACTGGGAAAATCGCACTGCCGGAAAAGCCTCCCATGGTATTTGCTAATACGGGTCTGCGCCTGCGAAGGTCGATGCGCATCCCCAAAAGTGTATTGATTAGGCTAATGCCATCGGCCCCTGCTTCCTCACAGGCGCGAGCAATAACGGCAATATCCGTAACATTGGGAGTGAGCTTTATGAACACGGGCTTGGATGTGGCGGCTTTAACAGCTCTTGTCACCTCTGCTGCGGCCTTAGGATCCGTGCCGAAAGTAATGCATCCGTCGTGCACATTGGGACAACTCACGTTAACCTCGATGAGCCCCACTTTTTCAACGGCATCCAGCCGAGCGCAGACTTCGACATATTCTCCGATGGAGAAACCGCCGACATTGGCAATGACCTTCTTATGGAAGCACTGCTCCAGTCGTGGGAGTTCCTCAGCAATAACCTTGTCCACACCGGGATTCTGCATGCCTACAGCATTGAGCATGCCGCACGGAGTCTCCGCGATGCGCGGTGTAGGATTGCCAAAGCGCGGTTGGAGCGTCGTCCCCTTAAATGCGAATGTTCCAAGCACATTTATATCATAAAGCTGTGCAAACTCATGGCCATAGCCAAACGTGCCGCTGGCGGGGATGACGGGGTTGTCCAGCACCCAACCGCCAAGGCGAACCTTCAAATCAGGCATCGTGCCTCCTTTGGAGCGAAAGGCAAACCTTCAGAATCGTCCCCCCGCTGTCAAAATCATTCCGGCCAAATAAGCGTTTCTCTCGGGAATACGGGGCCGTCTTTGCACACCCGCTTTGCACCGTCTCTCGTCTGAATACTGCAGCCCATGCATGCACCAAACCCGCAGCCCATACGCTCTTCAAGGCTGAATTCCGCTCCGAGCTCCTGTGGCAATACTCGCTGTAAAGCATGAAGCATGGGCAACGGACCGCAGGCATAGGCGAAACTGGAACCACCGGGCAGGACATCTGTCACAAAGCCGCGCACGCCCGCGCTCCCGTCAGCAGTGCATAGGATGACACGGACGCCAAGGGCCCTGAATTCTTCTGTGAAGAAAACTTCGTCAGCGCTGTTGAAGCCAAGCACTGCTGTTGGTTGCGCACCATTCTCAATGAGACGCCTAGCCAACATATACAAAGGAGGGACGCCAACACCGCCGCCAATGACTAAGGGGAAAGCGCCGCCTTTATCCACAGAGAAGCCTCTTCCCAGACCCGTGAGCATATCAAGCTGCGAGCCGACATCCATGCGGGACATCTTTTCCGTCCCTTGCCCGACGACCTTGTAAACAATTCTCAGAGACTGACCGTTGCAGTCACAAACGGAGATTGGCCGCCGCAGAAAAAAACCTTCAAGAAAGATTTCCACGAACTGTCCGGGGGCGATGACAGCGGAAGGGTCTCCGTCAAGGTCCATGCACCACACATCTCGCGCCAGTCTTTCCTGGCGCAGGACCGTAAACAATACTTTCTTCATGGACATTCCCTGTAGGCCACTTTGCCTCCTGCTATAGTCAATACGCATTTACCAAACAACCTGCATCCAGCAAAAGGTGTAGCCCGCCCCATCGAAAGGAAATTAATGGGATCAACTGTCCATTCGCGATGGAGATCGAACGCTGTTAAATCCGCGCGCGCGCCTTCCGCGAATGAAGCATCCATGCCAAAGCGCCTCGCCGGAGCCATAGACATCAATTCTATTAGCCGGATCAAAGTAATCCTTCCGGTTACAACCAGATTCGTGTACATGGCCGCAAAAGCAGTCTCAAGCCCCACGACGCCCATAGCGCTGCCAGCCAGTCCACGTGCCTTAGCATGGGCCTCATGGGGAGCGTGGTCCGTAGCGATCATGTCAATGGTTCCATCCTCGATCCCATGCAGAAGAGCTTCCCTGTCCGCTGCCGAACGGAGGGGAGGATTCATCTTGAATCGCCCATCCTCCTGAAGGTCGTCCTCGCAAAACACAAGATAGTGAGGACCAGTCTCACATGTGACATCCAAGCCGCGTGCCTTGGCCCTGCGGATAATCTCAACGCTCTCCTTTGTGGAAATATGGCAAGCATGGTATTTCGCACCTGTTTTGCGCACCAGTTCCACATCGCGATCAATCTGCTCCCATTCACTCTCCGAACAGATGCCCTTGTGCCCATGTGCACGTGCATAGCTCCCATCGTGTATGTAGCCTCCGTGCAGAAGGCTATTGATCTCGCAATGGGCCGCAATGACTTTGCCAAGCCGCTTTGCCTCAAGCATGGCAGAATGCATCACGTCTTCATCCTGAACGCCGCGGCCGTCGTCAGAAAAGCCAGCAACAAAGGGCGCCATGGCCTCCATGTCCGCAAGCTTTTCCCCCATCTCGCCGACCGTGATGGATCCATAGGGGATGACGCGTATTGCTGCATCCCGCCGTATGGAATCCAGTTCAGCCTCAAGATGCTCCATGCAATCCGGTACAGGGGAGAGGTTAGGCATCGTGCAAACCGTGGTGAACCCTCCATGAGCCGCGGCAAGGCTGCCCGTACGGATAGTTTCCTTGGCAGAAAACCCCGGTTCGCGGAAATGGACATGCACATCGACAAGCCCGGGCATAAGAATGCATCTGGACAGATCAATCGTTTCCACTCCGTCTTCCGGCGCAATGCCTTCCGCCATGCGCCAGATGGAGCCGTCACGAACAAGCACATCTCCCCTGCGAAGTCCTTCCGGATGGAAAAGCATGGCATTTTTTAAAAGGCAGTTCACAAAAATCCTCGCTGTCATGCCGATATTAAAAAGCCCGGTCAAGCCGGGCGGAAAACGCTATGCAGTGTTTTTGAGCACGTCTTCAAGGACACCAGTAAAGTCCTCAAGGTCACTCTCGTCAATGTTCAGAGGAGGAAGGAGCCGCAGCGTGCTGCCATAAGTGAGATTCAGTATGAAACCCCTTTCCAGAAGCATGCTCCACACCCGTTGCGCCTTTTCCTGGGGCATGCCAAGCTGCACGCCGATGAGCAAGCCAAGCCCGCGCACATCCGTTATGGTTCCGGGAAGCCGTTTGGCAAGCGCATTGAAGCGTGCGCGTGCACGCGCCCCAACGTCCATTGCCCGCCGGACAAGGCCGTCTCGCTCAATAATCTCCAGAACCTTATGCGCCACAGCTGTCACAAGTGCCCCGCCCCCAAAAGTGGTGGCATGGCTGCCGAAGTCAAACCCCTGCGCGGCTTCATCCGTAGCCATCATGGCACCCAGCGGCAATCCGTTGGCCATGGACTTCGCGCTGGTAAAGATATCTGGCCTGAGGCCCAGATGTTGGAAGCTCCACCATTTGCCGCTGCGCCCCATTCCCGCCTGCACCTCATCGCAGATCAGTAATAGGCCTTTCTCCCGGCACAGGGAGGACAGGCCAGTGGCGTATTCTTGTGTCAGCGGGAAAATCCCCCCTTCTCCCTGCACTGCCTCGATGAGTACCGCAGCCGTTGAAGGAGTCACTGCCTTTTCCAAAGCAGCGAGATCGCCCCATGGCACACGCCGGAATCCTGGTGTTTCCGGCTCAAAACCTTCCGTATGCTTGCCAGTTGCAGCCAGCGTGGCCAGCGTGCGTCCGTGAAAACAGTTTTCCAGAGAGATGACTTCCCAAGCCTCACGCCCCCGCACGGCACGTTGGAATCGCCGCGCCAGCTTGATGGCTGCCTCGTTGCTCTCCGCACCTGAATTGCAGAAAAACACCTTTGTCGCATGACCCGTGCCAAGAAGCTTTTCCGCATAGTCAAGCTGCTCTTGCTGGTAAAACAGATTGCTCACATGGATCAGTTTCCTTGCCTGCCTCTCCATGACTTCAGCAATCTCTTCGTTACAGTGACCAAGCCCTATGACTGCGATGCCAGCCAAAAGGTCGACATATTCCTTGCCGTCCACGTCCCACAGGCGGGATCCTTGACCCCGGACGATTCCAAGCGGATAACGGGAATACGTGCGGCACATCAGCCTACGCTCGCGCTCTTTCCAGCGTTCCAGCGCCTCGCTCATCTTCTCTCCTATCGCAGAATAATACCGTCTCCTGTCATCGCCGCTCGCCTACCAGTCAAGCGTGCCCTTGAATGCAGTGACAAGGCTATCCAGGGAACAGGCAAACAATGGTTTTCCGCCTCTGCTGAAGCAAATCTTCTGGTCATCGCACACCGAACCAATGCAGACAGCATCCCCGCCAGCAAGCTTCTCGAAGCGCTCAGCTTTATCCTTAGGCACGGAAACCAGCAGGCGGCTGGCGGATTCACTGTACAACGCCTCGGTATCATTCAAGTCTTCTGGAGAGCGGACCTTGGCAAGGTCAATTTCTGCGCCCAAGCGCCCGCCGATGGACATTTCCGCCGCAGCCACGGCAAGCCCTCCATCAGAAAGGTCATGACATGCGGAAACAAGCCCTTGGGTTATGGCCTGATGCAGATACCTGTAGCGATCCAACGCCTTGGATGCATTGACATGCGGCACCCGGGTGCCCTTCACGCCCATTTCCGCCGCAGCCTCGCTGCCCGCCATCTCGCGGAAGGTCTCGCCCAGCAGATAGAGACGATCGCCGGCGTTCTTAAAGTCGCTGGTCATAGACTTATTCACGTCTTCCACAACTCCGATGACACTGAAAAGAACCGTTGGCGGAATGGAAATCTTCACGTCGCCCCAAGAATAGTCATTCTTCATGGAATCCTTGCCGGAGATGCAGGGACAGCCATAGGCTTCGCAAAAGTCCTCAAGCGCCTGGCACGCGCGCACAAGCTTGCCCATTTTCTCCCTTCCGTCAGGCGTCTTGGGGGATTCCACGGGATCACACCAGCAAAAATTGTCCACGCCAGCGAGATAATCGGGATTGCCTCCGGCGGCTACAGCGTTGCGTACGCCCTCATCTATGGCATTGGCCAGCATCCAGTAGGCGTCGTAATCGCTATAGCGTGGGCAGATGCCATGGCTGAGCACGATGCCGCGCTCGCTTTCTAATCGGGGGCGGAAAACAGCCGCATCGGCAGGACCGTCCTGCTTCAAACCGACCAATGGCTTAACCACGCTGCCGCCGCGCACTTCATGATCGTACTGGCGAATCATATATTCCTTGGAGCAGATATTCAGGCGTGCTAACATACGCGGCAGAAAGGCATCCTGCTCGTCTGCCGGCAGGGCAAGACGAGCCTCTGTTTCTTCCTTCTCTCCTTCCCACACGGCATTAAGCTTGAGCTGCGGAAGTCCGTGGTGCATGAACTCCATATCAAGCGCGCACACCGGCTTATCACCGTACGTGACCACAAGCCTGCCCGTATCTGTAAACTCACCAAGTTTCGTAGCTTCCACGTCCATGCGCTTTGCCAGTGCCAAAAATTCCTCAAGCTTCTCGGGCGGAACAGCAAGGGTCATGCGTTCCTGCGCTTCGGAAATGAAAATTTCCCATGGACGCAGACCGTCGTACTTCACTGGCGCCAGGGCAAGGTCGATGCGGCAGCCTCCGGTATCCTCTGCCATTTCGCCTACGGAACTGGAAAGACCTCCGGCGCCGTTATCAGTGATGGCGTTGTATAGGCCAAGGTTGCGGGCGCGCATAAGGAAATCGTACATTTTGCGCTGGGTGATCGGATCGCCGATCTGCACCGCCGTTGCAGGAGATCCCTCATGGAGTTCCTCGGAAGAGAACGTTGCTCCATGGATGCCATCCTTGCCAATCCTTCCACCAGCCATAACGATGGCGTCACCAGCAAAGGCCTTTTTGTAATGTCCCGGCTTGCCGTGAAGTTCGCGCGGCAGCATGCCTACGGTGCCGCAGTACACAAGTGGCTTGCCAAGGTAACGTTCATCAAAAACCACGGAACCGTTAACCGTGGGGATGCCTGACTTATTGCCACCATCCTCAACGCCTCGACGCACACCTTCCATAACGCGGCGCGGATGGAGCAGGCGGGGAGGGAGTTCTCCCTTGTAGTATGGTGAGGCAAAACAGAACACATCTGTGTTGCATACCAGTTCGGCGCCCATGCCCGTTCCCATGGGATCACGGTTGACTCCCACGATGCCTGTAAGCGCCCCGCCATACGGATCAAGTGCGGAAGGACTGTTATGTGTCTCAACCTTAATGCAGACATCATAATTGTCATTGAAGGCGATAACCCCGGCATTATCGGAAAAAACCGAGCGGCAGTAATCTTTCTCTCCGCGCTTTTCGCGGATGCGCCTCGTCGGCTTCTGGATGTAGGTCTTGTACAGGTTGTCTATTTCTTCGACAGTGCCGTCGGCCTTGTTCTCGTAGGTCACGCGGGAAGCGAATATCTTATGCTTGCAATGCTCAGACCATGTCTGGGCCAGCACCTCCACCTCGGCATCCGTGGGATCCGCGCCAAGTCCGTATTCACGCCGGCGCGCACGGACGTCCGCCCGGGCAAACCAGTCCTGTATGGTCTTCATTTCCTCAAGGGTAAGCGCCAAGGTATGACTGCGGCTGTATTCCATGAGTTCGGCATCGTCCATTTGAGAAACGGGCACCACAGCCACATCATCGGAGGCAGAGCCGCTCACGGCCGCGGCCTGCGGCTCAAAGCCGGGCTGCGTGCGCCATTCTTCGCCGCTCTTCAGGCGAAAACGCTGGATCAGCTCATTGCACAACATTCCCCGGGCAATGCCTTCGGCGTTTTCGCGGGTCAGTGCGCCCCAGAAATGATACTGCGCGGATGTATAAACCGACAGGGAATGGCGGTCTCTCCCCAACACCAGGGCAGCGGTGTCGCGGGCGGTCCTCCCTTCGTTATCCGTGACGCCGGGGCGGAAGCCGACTTCGATGACCCAGTCGGCATCGCTCATCACGGGGAAAAGCGAAGCCTGCTGCAGCACGGGATCGTGCAGGGCCGCCTGGCGCACCAGTTCCTCCACCTCTTTGCGGGATGCACCGGAAACGGTGAACACCTTCACCATGCTGGCTCTTTCTACTGGTAGGGAAAGCGCATCGGTGACTTCACGGGCGACGCGGCGACCAACAGGATCTCCCTGGCCGGGATGGACACTGACTTCTATACGAAAAAGGGATTGCGTCATGGCATTTATCCAGGTTTGCTGCCCTGAGGGCGTGATCGACGCTGGCAGTATATATCATTGCAGCCCGGTAGCCAAGCGGGAAATAAAGCCATTCTTTATAGTATCCACAAAAGCAAGAAGGGCGGTGCAGCGCGCCGCCCTTCCATCGCATGCATTAGCAATTATGCAGTTCTTCCTACTGCTGGGAATCCGCATCCTTTTCTTTTGCCTCTGCTTCCAGCTCATCGGAATACTTGAGTATCTCCTCAAGCTGGATATCGCCGCAAATCACGCCCACGATCTCGTCGCGGTCGTCAGTCACAGCTTGAGAAACAGAAAGAATGAGCGCGCCGGTGAATTGCGACTGGTATACGTCAGTGACATGCAGCCCTCCGTCCTGCATGGGCATGCGGAACCACTGACGGTCAGAGAAGTCATAGCCCGGATCGGGCAGGTGCCCGTACTTTTCGGCATTGGCAGAATCCGTGACCAGAGCCTGTACCAGTTTGCCATTGGAATCCGTGAGCTGGATGAACTGGATGAAGGGATACTGCACGGCAAAGCGCTCCATGGCCTGGCAGCGGTCGATTTTTCCGTCTACGCTCCGGCATGCCTCTGCCATGCGCATCATAATACCGGAAGCCAACTGTCCGGCGAGGCTCTTTATCTTCTGCAGCTCTGTGACGAAAAGCTCCGGCATATACCGCTTCACCAGCACCATCATCTCCTTGTTGGAGAAGGACGTGTTGCGTCCGCCTTCATATGCTTGCATGATGGCGCTGTAGATCTGCCCCACGGCGGGATGCTTCTTGGTGACCCTGCGGCTTTCATCGAGCGAAAGCGCATGATTGATCCAGTAGGCCACACCAGCCCTGCCAGATTTGTCAGTGATGATGATGGGCACTGGCCTATTCAATATCTTTTCCGTATCAAAGATATTGTAGATCTCCTCATTCTTGGCCAGTCCATCGACATGGACTCCGGCGCTGGTGGCATTGAAGTCGCTTCCTACAAAAGGATAGTTTGGCGGGATGGCGTATTCCAGTTCCTTGGCGAAATACTCCGCAATCTCCGAAACCACAGTTGTATCGGCTGCGTCATCATTCCCAGTGAGGGAAATGTATTCCATGACCAGCGCTTCCACGGGCGTGTTGCCCGTGCGCTCGCCGAAGCCCAGGAGAGACCCGTTGACGGAGGAGCAGCCATAGAGCCATGCTGTCACCCCATTGACAAGCACTTTGTGAAAGTCATTGTGCCCGTGCCATTCCAGCCATCTACCTGGCACCCCAGCCTCGTCGGTGAAAGCCCGCACTATCCCCTGGACGGAACGAGGCAGGGACGCACCCGCATAAGGCACGCCAAAGCCCATGGTGTCACATAGGCGTATTTTCACAGGCATTGAGGACTGGCGAGAGAGTTCCATCAGCTTCGAGGCGAAAGGCAGGCAGAACCCGTGGATGTCGGCGCGGGTCACGTCTTCAAAATGGCAGCGCGGCACAATACCCCACTCCAGGGCACGCTCTACGAGCCTGAGATAGTCATCCATGGCCTTCTGACGCGACTTGCCCAGCTTAAGATAAATATGATAGTCAGAAACGCTGGTGAGCATACCCACTTCGTCAAACTCCATGTCCCGCGCCAGCTTCAGATCGTTTTCGTTGGCGCGGATCCACCCCGTCACACGGGGAAAACGGTAGCCCCGGGCCCGGCAGGTCTCGATGGCTTTGCGGTCCTTCGGGGAATACATGAAGAATTCCGAGCCCTGTATGAGGCCGCTTTTTCCTCCCAGCTTGTGCAGCAAATCAAAAATGTGCGCAATCTGGCGCACAGTGTAGGGCGGACGGGCCTGCTGCCCATCACGAAAGGTCGTATCGGTGATGAAGCACGGATCTGCAGGACGCGGGGCGATGATGGTGTCGTCAAAGCCTATGCGGCCAATTTTCGTGTAGGGGAAAAGCTCGCGGTACAGCTGCGGCTCATCGCGCTCCTCAAGGCGGAAATAGCGTTCCGCGCCTTTTTTAAACAGCTCCATGATTCCTCCATTTGCGTGTACTTTCGGACGCTATCGATCCGTCCAGCACGTTATGCAACGTCATATGCTCCCTTTTTTGAAAGATATCAAAAAAAATTTTTCGTTATTTTTTTCACGTTAACATCAGACTAATCCAACGCCCTGTAAAACCGAACAAATGCAACCGATTCTCAACATGCCGGATGAGCAGAAAAGTCATCAGCCGCGTTGACTTCCCTATTGTCTTCCCCTCTGAAATAGGCTAAATAACTTGAAGTCACGTTGCAATGCCGGATGTACAGCGATTTTACGCACCGGCTTATTGTTGTGTACGAGGGGCCGCTTGGTTCGGACGGAGATGTCTCTGGCCATGGTTTAACTTTGCGGCAGACCCATAAAACCATGTGGAGGTAAGGCAATGGCGAAACATGCAACCCCCCTGTTGGACCAGCTCGAATCCGGGCCATGGCCCAGCTTTGTATCTGATATCAAGCAGCTGGCTGAAAGCAGAGCCGCGAACGCCAAGGGCTTGGACTATCAGATTCCTTCCGACGCCCCGGAAGACCTTCTGGGCATCATGGAACTTTCCTACGAGGACAAGGAAACACACTGGAAGCACGGCGGCATCGTCGGTGTGTTCGGTTACGGCGGCGGCGTCATCGGCCGCTACTGCGACCAGCCCGGGAAATTCCCCGGTGTGGCGCACTTCCACACCATTCGCGTGGCCCAGCCCTCAGGCAAGTTCTATAATACCGAATACCTGCGCGGCATCTGTGACATCTGGGATCTGCGCGGATCCGGTCTGACCAACATGCACGGATCCACCGGCGACATGGTGCTCATCGGCACCCAGACCCCGCAGCTTGAAGAAGTGTTCTTTGAACTCACCCACAATCTCGATGTCGACCTTGGCGGCTCCGGATCCAACCTTCGCACCCCGGCGGCCTGCATGGGCATGTCCCGCTGCGAATACGCCTGCTATAATACCCAGGACGCCTGCTACACTTTGACGCAGGACTACCAGGATGAACTGCATCGCCCGGCCTTCCCGTATAAATTCAAGTTCAAATTCGACGGCTGCCCGAACGGCTGCGTCGCTGCCATGGCCCGCTCCGACTTTGCTGTCGTCGGCACATGGAAGGACGACATCAAGATCGACCAGGACGCCGTTAAGGGCTACGTCGGCGGCGAATTCAAACCCAATGCCGGCGCCCACTCTGGACGTGACTGGGGCAAATTCGACATCCAGAAAGAAGTCATCGACCTCTGCCCAACTCACTGCATGAAGTGGGACGGTAGCAAGCTCTCCATCGATACGGCCAACTGTGTGCGTTGCATGCACTGCATCAACACCATGCCGCGCGCCCTGCACGTCGGCGACGAACGCGGTGCGTCCGTGCTCGTCGGCGCCAAGGCCCCGATTCTCGACGGCGCCCAGATGGGCTCCCTGCTCGTTCCGTTCGTTCCGGTCGAGAATCCCTACGACGAACTCAAGACCATCATCGAAAAGATTTGGGACTGGTGGATGGAAGAAGGCAAGAACCGCGAGCGCGTTGGTGAAACCATCAAGCGACTCTCCTTCCAGAAACTGCTTGAAGTGACCGAGATTCCGCCCGTTCCGCAGCATGTCATTACGCCCCGCGCCAACCCCTACATCTTCTTCAAGGAAGAAGAGGTGCCCGGCGGCTGGACCCGCGACATCACCGCGTTCCGTCAGCGTCACTCCCGCTAAACCGAAGGAGAGAAAAAAATGGCTTTTATTTCTT